>Ga0058701_10000858_pt1 | contig 20747 bp, 18 predicted proteins | sample AgamicOrMae_FD_97039 | JGI IMG/M metagenome (GOLD analysis project Ga0058701, IMG submission 97039) | Agave microbial communities from Guanajuato, Mexico - Or.Ma.e | ecosystem: Host-associated > Plants > Phyllosphere > Phylloplane/Leaf | place: Guanajuato, Mexico | collected 2012-06-04 | reverse complement strand
GAAAGAACAAGATCGCCCTCAAGAAGAAGGCTGTCATTGCCAAGCTAGATGCGGAAGTGAAGGCTGCAGATTCTTAACGTTCATGGCCGATAATAAAGTTAGAGGTAAACTAATTTGTATATTTCTCAATTCATCCTTTGTGCTCAATTCTTAAAAACTAGATATCTACATATTCTATCCACTTATCTTTATTGATAGTCACAGGTTCACTCGAAGGCCCACATAACTTGCCCCGCCTCATCATGGTTGAGGCCTCAAGAATGTTTTTTTCGTCTTTCCTGACAGAAACTGATTCCTTCATCCATGTTGTTGTTGTTCGTCCAGAAATTACCCTTGTCTGATTTTGAGTCCTCATCTTCTAGAAGTCCGTTCTTCTCAGTGTTGTTCAAAGCTTTTCGAGCCGCTTTTGCTGGTGGCCTGCAATAAGACTGTCTGTAGAACGAAACAAAGAGAGATAGAAATGTCATTCCTATGCAGAAGTTCACAAAGACCATCTTGAGCGGAAACTTGCACTCTGGTCTGTTGAAGAATATGATTGGTTGTGTGCAATGGATCAACAATAGGGCGAATTGGCTGATTTGCATCGTGGTTAAGTATCTCTTCCACCATAGATATGGTTGCATCTTAGGACCGAAAGTTGCTAGTCCATAATAAGCGTACATGATGATGTGCACAAACATGTTTGTCAATGGTAGGAGACTGTTGAATGGTAGTGGATAAAATTTAAGTCCTATATACATAAGGGTGGGCACTATTGCATGATGGAAAACGTGCAGGAAGGATATTTGTTGGTTCTTTTTCCTGAGGATGAAGAAGAATGTATCGAAGAACTCTAAATATCTAGTGTGAAAGAATAGGTGCCCGTAGTGTAGCATGATGTGCCGTTTGTTAGTACTTAGCGCCTCGCCACATCCCCAAAAATCTCGCCCATATCTGAATGAGACTAGGGATCCAAAGAACAAGTAGGCATTGATTGCGACCAGAAGCAGGTTGTACAGCCTGATCGCAATCTTTAGATCGTATGGCTTCCTGTTTCGCATGAAATCTGGCCCGGCCTTCATGACAATCCATAAGTATGCAACGGTTGCAAGTAAGGTGAGCCAGGGACCTTTGAGCCAAAAATACTCTATATAGTTTGTGATTCAGAAGATTTACAGGGAACTAGATCATTATCGATAATCTTAGGATGCAAATTGTTTGATTTTGCTACAGAGTTGAGTATACTTACTTTCAGCCTCTGGATCTCCGATCTCGTGCCAGAGATCGAATAGAATATAATTGAGCCAGTGGCCCGACTGGCTATCGGCCGATGTAGAGCTCATCGCTTGTTCAGGATTGAACAAACTGCCTTCAGCCTATTTGAATTTGGCCAGAGTGTAATCTTGCGAAAGTTGTGGAAATTTCTCTCGTTTAACCTGGTGGATCTGTTCAGTTCTCTAGTCTAGTTAATCACCAGTCTAGATTGATTGTCTTGCAAATTTTCGATGTCGTATTGGTGGTCACTGCAATTGAATTGTATGAGCAAGAAAGGATTGATCGAGATTGCTCGTTGATTTCTCTAGTCAACTGCTCTTGGCATTCAAAGTTAACAGCTAGATGCGCAAGCGCAAAAGTTTCAACTGCACTCTAAGGTCCATTCATAGCGCACGCGAATGAGGAACTATCGTGCGGTCGATAGAGACCACCCGCAAGTTTGTCGAAAAGATGCCGAATAAATTTCGGTCCCTCTTTTGTGCCCAACCTCGGTGGTACCCCAACAAATAGAGATACATGCTTATATACAGTGAGAGAGACGAGCAGGGGGAGCATCTTGTTGACACAGACGGAGATTTTTTTGATTCCACAATACGCGTCGATATGTTGAGAGACAATCTAGAAATTTGTCTGTCGGTTTGAAAAATCTATTCTCTGAAGGTTTCCATTGGGAGGGAAGAAAGGTGGATAGAATGGACGTGCAGGCGCATCAGAATTTGCATCGAAAGTGACGTACAGTTTCCTAGTTGCATTGTATTTGACGGTAAGAAGCTGACTATGTGCGTGAAATCTACCTGGATTTGCGTCCGTGGTTCTCCTTTATTTCCTCGTTGTATCAGTCTCGCCTGCTTCTCTATGCTTCTATCTCATAGCGTCTTGCTAGACAATCCTAACCCCTCTTTATATATAGATAAATCAATTCAAATAAAACCCCCTAGACTTATTTATGGTCTCCAAAGGACGCTGAAAGGTGCGCCCCGAGAGGCAAGTAACTTAAGGAACATGAGTGAGACTATGGGAGGCGCCAGGAGAAAAAACTTAGAACGGCCCTTGAATACGACTTGAAAGGATGGGGCAGACATGAAAAATAACATGAAGAGAAGGAGAGGTAGGGGACGGTGGAGAGATTTGTCTATTGGCCAGTGCGGCTACCAGCGAGACTTTGCCGTATCTTCGGTTGGGGCACTCAGCATGTTGGTTGCAGCTGGTCCCGATTGGAGATGATGACCTGTTGCACTGTTGGTGCCCATTGCGCCGCTGCCTTTCTCTAATTTGGGTCCAGGGGATTCGGCGTGCACAATTGGTCCCCTCATCATCATCATTTGGCGTTTCGTAAACTGGGACCGGCCCTTGTCGTCGGACGGAGTTATCTTCACTGTGGCTGAGTGAGGCACAACAAATTCAGCACCAAGGAAAAGGGCTCGAGGTTAGAAGAAATTTGGAATGGTGGAGAAATTTGTCTCTTTTTGATCTCGAGGAGAAACTTACTCATTTTTCCGTTGTTGTCGTCGTAATATGTAAACACGCAAAGCCAACAGTGCGCAACGAGAACAGCGATCACAAGGCTGGCCACAAAGCGCATCACTTTCGCTGTTGTTGAGGCCTTTTTGGTATGATTTGTAACCCATTCATCAATTAAGGTTAGGTTGGCTGATTGGGTGGTGGAGATGGTTGGGCAAATCTTTTTCCATACTTACTTTCTCGGAAATCAACAAAGATGAACAGTTCATGGTTACCCGTAGTCCATAGTCTATACCGACGACAACCAACCACACCAATAGGATTGATCTCAAATCCGATTTGTTTTGCTGCGAGACAATCGGTTAGCGGTTGCTAGTGTCGATATGTTGCTGAAAAGAAAAGAGCTTTTTATATCGGAAACTCACCGTTTTCATGGCGTACAGAAGGACTGAAGAAACACAGATAACAAGGAAAGTTTCTAATAGTAGCAGGGTGGCTGAATTGATTTTTGGTATCGGACATTTGGAGTCAAAATCTGGTCAGTTTGCGGCTATCTACAGCGGATTGTCTCCCCAAGAGAGGAGGTTTGTGTGTCAGTTAGACAGTAGTGGTTACTCACTCATCGTTGTGTTTAGGGGACCAAATGTCATTGAGAGATGCCATAGCAGATCTATAAGGTCGACAATCTGAATCATAATGAAGAAATATTGACCACGCGCAGGAGGCAATAGACGAAGCGTTAGTCGAAGGGAAAATTCAGATTAGCTTCAAACTAAGTCTACCATCGATTGAAATAGACCAATCGGGTAGAACACTCACGATTATGGTTATCGCCGAGATTATGGCGCCTTTTTTAGTATCAATCACCAACAGGAATCTGTTGAGTTTCAATCTTCTCTTGATATACAGGGATAATCTGTGCAAGCTTCTCAGATTATTTGTGAAACCGTTGTTGGTTTGATTATTATTGCTACCGTTTCGCATTGACATGGTCTCCATGTTTGACTTATATCGATTCGGATCTTCTATTTGACGCAACGGTCCATTCACACGCCCCGTCTTTTATCTAACTGACTTGATGACTCTGAAGTCCCTCATGACGTTCTGTGACGTACAGCGATCTTCTTCGCTTTTCTTCTCAACCCTGATCCATTTCGATTGATGGAAGCGAACTTGTGACAGACCTTCTTGAGCCCAAAACTGTGACGGTACAACAAGTAATCGCTCTCGGCTGGAACATTGGGGAGGAAAAGTGTGAAGGTAGCAAGAAATAGGAAAAACTGGGTTACAGCACAGGAGTGATGCAAAATAGGCGGTCTAAAAGTCCGGTGGTTGTTACCGTTAGCCTTTGTTTTGGGCCCAATTGCGCAGTCTCATAACCATTGTGGTTTACAGTTTACTCGTGGCAGACTGCACACAAATGGCAGAGCAAAGTAACCCGTTTGAGTTCACTCAGATGAAGGTCTAGTCAAGAGTGCGTGGTCCGATTTTGAGGCCCCGGAAAGTCGGTCAACATAATCATCCAACTTACACATGACTCGGAAGCCATGCCTAAAACGTTGCCCCACACACTCTCTGGCAGCACTGGGCCCTGTAGCTGGGGTAGTGGTCTGGTGGCAGATGATGCTCCCACCGTCTACGTTCAAACTAGCATGCTCTAGCTCACCCTCATGATCACAGTCCAGGTGGTCATCAGGGTAAGCAAAAGGTGTTCTCGAAGAAAATTGAGTGCACCGAGATGGGGAGGGCAGCGGGCTCACATTAGCCAGACGATGCGCATGAGCTCACAATGTTTGCTCGAACCACAATCGGACGTCTCCCAACGAGATAGGACCTAGATAGAGGGCTGCCAAGTTGAAACAAAATGGTGCTCGAGTGCACTAAGCCCAATGCGATATACTTCGCTGACTAATTAACTCCAGTCCTCAGGCGGCCCTAGTCGAACGTTGTGTGCTGGACGAGCGACCACCAGAGGAAATTTGCGCGTGTTCGAGCCTCAACTTTGGGTCTCCCCTTGCGTTCTCCGAGGGATAGCCCATATTATGGTGGTCATGGCAATAGAGAGAGCCCACCTTTCATGCTACATAAGAGATGCGTTCCACTTTTCAACTTGATCCGAGTGGCCCCACCAAAGGCATGACGAGCCGAGGATTTGCATATGAATCTCTCCGTCCATTGCACTCTTGTATGCTGATATCAATGCCATTTTCGAGTTCACTCGAACGCCAAGTAGCTGAGTTGCGTCAACCGTTAGATCCTTCACAAAGTCGACTGAGGAATGGAAAAATCACTCTCTCTAACGCGAATCATGATCCTAAGAGGATGACCAATATCAAAAGTAGGCGGTACTCGGAACAGCTGATTCTCTTATGAGATTCCGATGGTTATTGCGTGCGCTTGAAACATTTTATTGAATCATATTGGAGTGTTGATTTATTGGTCGCCAATGTCAACAGAGACTTGCTCGCTTGGTGACAAGCTCTTAGCGGTCGATTTGACTACCTTCACTGTCTTAAGAGGACGGCTGGAGTGTGGATCAACAGCTGTTTTCTCGATCTTTCTCACCACTTTCATGCTCTCCTCATTCAGAACTTTTCCAAAGACAACGTGCTTTCCATCTAGCCATGGCGTCAAGACTGTTGTAATGAAGAATTGGCTCCCGTTTGTGTTTGGACCACGATTGGCCATCGACAAAAGGCCAGGCACCGAGTGCCTGTGGCTTGGTAATTCATCGTCGAATGTTGCTCCGAATTTAGAGGTTGTTCCAGTTCCATCTCCACGAATAACATCACCACCCTGGATCATGAAATCCTTTATGACACGGTGAAATATTGAACCCTCATACTTTTTTCCGTCTACACCGTTCGAAGCGAAGGCCAAGAAATTTTCTACCGTTTTTGGAGCCTTCTTACCGAAAAGTCCTAGTTCAATATTACCAATTTTTTCATCTCCTATTGACACCTCGAAAACAACCTTGTCAGTGACAACCTCAGTCGCAGCCTGTTTCGATAAAGAATGAGAAGTTGTAAACAAGGGTTAGTCTCTGAGAACACCGTTTGTGTATCAAGGGACAATTTGAGTCATGGTTTTGAGGAATTAGTTTGGTGACTTACCCGAGCAAACGGGACAACTGCGAGGAATGCCAATATTATAAGTTGATTCTTCATTTCGCTATGATATACAAGAAGTTGACTGGAGGAATGTTATTTGTCGAATGATGTAATGTGGGTGAGAGAAACTTATAAATAAGAAACTAACTAATTCTTGAGTCAGAGAATGAGGCTCTTTTTTTGTCTCGCGCTCAGCAGAATTCCAGACTGTCGCATGATCAGACAAGCCGGGTCACAAGCCGCCTCAACGTGACGTCTGCCACATCACAATGTCTCAACTATTGCTCTTCACACTCTCAGACAGATCTCTCAAACTGTTATTTTGCTGAGCTATACAAGGCCAAGAAGTTCGATGAAACCATCGAACATTACAACAAGGCCGTCGAGTTGGACAAGACTGGTATGACTTATCCCAACAATAAGGCGGCCGTCTATTTGGAGAAGGGCGACTACAACGAATGTATCAAACAATGCTAGCAGGCCATCGATGTTGAACGTGAGAATCGGGCCGATTTCAAGCTGATAGCCAAAGCCCTGTCTTGAATGGCCACTGCCTACCACAAGAAGGATGATCTGGAGCAGGCGCGAATATTTTATCAAAAGTCTTTGAGTGAGCACCGTACACCAGACACTCTGAGTAAGCTGAGTGAGGTCGAAAAAGTCATCAAGGAGCGTCGGGAGGGCCTACATAGACCCATAACAATCTTTAGCCGAGAAGACGAAAGGCAATGAGTATCTCCCGAAGGGTGACCATCCCACTGCAATCAAGCATTACACTGAAGCTATCAAGTGAAATCCCGATGATTCCAAGCTACACAGTAACCGTGCCGCCTGTCATCAGAAGCTTGCCGAATTCAGGATGGCCTGCGATGATGCCGAACAGTGTGTTAAGGGTGATCCCAAGTTTGTCAAGGGTCAAATTAGGAAGGGAATGGCTTTATTGGCCATGAAGAAGACCAGAGAGGCGGCCTAATCGTTCTAGAACGCTCCCGAGCTTGACGAAAACAACGCCGAGGATCTAGACGGCTACCAGAAAGCAATGAGTTCCGCTAATCCGGTGGAGAAACGCAAGAGGGCGATGCAAAACCCTCCCGGAAATCGTGAAGTATCCCGCCACGCAAATAATCCTCCAACAAGGCCAGGCCGACCCTAAGACTCTCCGAGAGCACTTACAAAAGCCACAGGTGCCCAAGAAGTTCCAGAAATTAATGGAAGCGGGCATAGTCCAGCTGAGATGACGATGAAATGCTAATCTTTCTTGGGCAAAAGCAAACTCGAGCCGAAGAAGTGGTAAGAACTGGCGGGCGCAGCCACAGTGACATATGACTGCTCACAACGCTTGTCAGCAGTAGAAATTGCAGACGTAGCAAAAAGGGACTAGTCATTGAGATTGATTGATACTTGCACATGTCAACCATCTCATCCAACAAGGGTCTTCATCGGTCTAAATCATGCACCGACGATAGAGATCTTCATAAAGCACCCGTATCATATGGGATCTCAGAGACTCTCTTTGAGCACCTGAACTTGATTCGAGTGATCGATGATTCTGTCTGAATCAAAGAAATTTTTTTATTCGCGCAGCTCGGACACATTCTTGTGATGTTGTAAGATCTTTGCATTGGACTCTTTCTTTGTATGTTTGTCATCTAGTATTTGCAACGCAGTGTCAAATAGAACCTTCATGAGATCGTTCATGGCAGGCAACCTCGGTAAGTGAGATGGACATCTGAGTGTAAGAAAATCGAAGGCATATCCGACCTTGTGATCAAATTCATCGGTTATATAGGGAATCTTAGCGAAACGTGAGCTAAAGTGGGTGAGTAATGTAAATTTAGCCTCCATCTTGCGACCAACTTCTATCGCCTCGTGAGTTGTCGAATGCTTCTTCAACCGAGCGTCCTCGACGCCTCTATGGTCGAAGGTTGCCTCATGTATCAACAAGTCGCAGCCTTGCGCCGCTTTTATGAAGTCTTCGCTAGGTTGAGCGTCACCAGAATAAGCCAGGGTGAACTTGCTCATACCTGGTCGTGAGATTGCAAATGATAGGACCACAGCGCAGGAATCTCTACAATGATCGACACCCACTATGGTGATATCATCAATAACTGAGCTTGTATGCTTTTTCAAATCAAACTTGAGAACCCTATGGGCGCTGGGAAAGTCCCTGTGCCTCCTTGGCGCCGATCTAAGTCTGTCGGTTGGGAAAGCCAAGTAACTTGCACTCAGATCTTCAAAATTTTCGTTGTGATAATCTAGAAGGGTGTATAAGGCCGGAGGTATGAGCAATATCATCGGCTCACTGGTTATCTTTCGTCGCTCTTTGATAAGACGTATCAAGCCAATGTGGTGATCAGGATGCTGATGACTTATGTAGACCATCTTGAGTTGCTTCAGGATGTGACTTGCCTTATCAGGTCCATAATATCTTATCAACTGCCCATAAGAATCCTCCCCACAATCGAGAATTACTGATGTTGGCTGAGGGATCCTCAAATTGACTAATATGCAAGAGGTGTTCCTATATTTACTTGGAATTGCCGAGCCCGTGCCTAAGAATATCAGCTCGGGCTCGTGCTCTCTAGGTGTTGGCATGGATTTCAAGAGCTCTCGGTGTTTTTGCAGGGATTCTTCGAATTTCGGATTGAATTTTGATAAACGATAGAGCCCGTCAATCACATAATTTCTTTTGATCCGCTCGTAATAACCGAGCGGCCTCATGGCTATCTTGTCGAGGGGCTGTGCAATGGTGATTCGATCGACAGAGTCAATCTCGGATTTGAATTCCGAGAATCGACCCATCTCAGACTCGATTTCAGAGAATGTTTGAGCATTACTCGAAGATGATTCTTCCTGCATGGCTTCTTCCAACTCTTTAGTTGTGAACAATCTCGGAAATATCTCTTGATCGATTTTTCCACATAAGTAAAGCATCCTATGAGAGTCGTGATGATTGATGAAGTAAGGACTAGAATTTTTGACCATCCAGTGCTTACAGGCTTCGGGGAAACTATGGATCCAATCTCTATATTTTGGATGGTTGCTAACTTCTTCGGCACCGAAATGTATCACTAGATCGACTTGTCGGTCATCATCTTTAGTTGACCTCAATTCGCAAAGATGTCGATTGCTTATCACTTCCTCGATATGACTGATATCTGGACAATCTATAACAATGAAAGTAGTACCTCGCTTAGGAGGTTCACAGACTTCAGATGACTTAACTAGTCGCCCATCGGGCAAAGTAACATCTTCTCCACCTTTTAGCTTGCCGAGCAATGGGCCTATGGGCACCTTGAATTCGCGGCATTTCTCAACATTTAGCTGGCCAGCTATCTGGGGCATCTGACAATAATAAGCTAATAGTTTTGTCTGAAGCTTTGCCTTTTTCTTAGTGTCATCATGAAGTCTGGAATCAGCCGGTGAATCGATGTTGATCGGAATCATCTTAACCTTGAGGCCAGGATTTTCAAAAATGGCGTCATGATGTGGTCGAGACTTCACATCGATACCAGTATAGAATGATATAAACGTTCGGGCTGCATCAAAGAAACCGTCAATTCCTTCAGGCCCATGTAGGTGAAATGATGGAGAACCAACATCTTGCATAGTTAATGCGAGTCCGTAAGCTCCGCAGACATTTTCCCAGCTATTGTGGGTTATGAATGTGTTTTCTAGATTCAATAATTTGATCTTGTTCGATTGCGCCAACCTTTGAAAGCCCTCATTACAGTTGAAAAGGTAAGAGTGTCCACCAGAAGTGACTAGTAGAGACGGTCGGAAGCTAGGACAGTTTGCACCAATAATTTGGAACTCGGCTAGATTAGTTGACAAGGTCTTGCGACGCGATTTTTCCACTCGTTTTTGCAGTAGTTCAGTTGCGATAATTCTTGGCATAACCATAGTGGGTTGCTTGATACTCGCTCTGGTTGGGCTATGGGCTGAGATAAATCTTGTCGCAGGTCTCGCCCAGATCATTGCAATTGGGCTTTCCTAGGTCGGCTCCGGCAAAGGTTTAGATATCACCTCGATGACGAGAGTGACAAGGCGGAAAAATGCACGTTTGTTTGGATATGTGTGACCACGTGCAGCCTCTGTGCGCAGGTTGAATGGCTACACTCTCTCTCGCAAACGTGAGGACCCTTGCACAGCACCTACCCAACGCCGGTCAGTAAGTGAGGCCCATTCCGAGCCGCAAAGCCCACAATTTGAGGAACGACATGTGGACTCTCGTAGGACATCCACCCAACGTCGGTCAATGAAAGAGATCCAGTCCGAGCCGCAAAGCCCAGAATTCGAGGAACAACATGTAGACCCTTGTATAACACCCATCCAACGCCGGTCAGTAAGCGAGGCCCATTCCGAGCCGGAAAGCCTACAATTTGAGGAACAGGATGAGGACACTTGTATGACACCCATCCAACGTCGGTCAATGAAAGAGGTCCCCTGCGAGCCGGAAAGCACACAATTTAAGCAACAACAGGTGGACCCCTGTTTGACACCCACCCAACGCCAGTCAGTAAGGGAGGCCCAGTCCGAGCCGCAAAGCCCACAATTTGAGGAACGACATGTGGACTCTCGTAGGACATCCATCCAACGCCTGTCAGTAAGCGAGATCCAATGCCAGCCGGAAAGCCCAGAATTCGAGGAACAACATGTCGAGTCTCGCATGACACCTATCCAACGTTGGTCACTGAAAGACGTCCCCTGCGAGCCGGAAACCCCACAATTTGAGCTACAAGAGGTGGACCCCTGTTTGACACCCACCCAACGCCAGTCAGTAAGGGAGGCCCAGTCCGAGCTTTTCAAGAACCTTCCGATTCAAATTCCCGGGGACCACCGATTGATCGATGCGAACGACTTCTTTTCAGTGACCTATTTGTCAGGCCGATGTATTCATGATTCCTCCAAGAAGTAATCATTCGAATCTACTATCGCGAAGGCCCTCTCATGGCTCAATGAGTGGCGCTCACGTCCACCCTTTCTCACAAATATCAATTATCAATTTATCATGGACTAATAAAAAAAGGCTCCTCGCATTAGTTCCAGTCTAGAACATGGTTTAGGTCTTTCCTGATGAGTATACCCTGCCTATTGGGTTGGATAGACGTTGTGTCCCGACGCACAATCCTTTCGTTCGAATATTAGCATTGGTAGAATGGTCGAAACTGTACCTACTCAGCTGAAAATATGAATGCCATCTCACTCGAAGAGCTTCGAACTCCTCGGAGCTCTTGTGGTGGAACGTGGATTTACCGTACGAGTGCAGACAGGTGAAGCTTCTTCGCGTCTTTCGGCTTTGTTAGGATTCAATGAATTTAGACTGCGTCTTGGGAGATAGTCGCTGATAGTAAGCAAATGCTCATGATGTTGGAGGAAAAAAACAGGAGAGGCCGTAATCTGTTGGTTACGCAATTTGTCTGTCTCTCGGACGCAAATTCTATAGTTTGCAAGAGCATCATCTCCAACACAATCTTCGAGGAAGAAAGGAATTTGAATGAAGGAGCAGAAGAACGGGGACTTCTTATCGAAAATGAGGAATAACGCAAACTATTGTGCCTAGGTCTATTGTGAAAGTCCTCTTGGCAAGTGCTGGCGACAAAAAATCTTCAGCCTATCGAAACCCAACGGTTTGTGCACGCCGGTTTGCCCATATCCATTTCGTCGCATCGTGTCTAGAGATCAATTCCGCTAGTCAGTGAGGATAAACCTGCGCAAAGTCTACCTTAGGATGCGATTGTCTTCACTGATCTACGTTTTTCCCGAGCCCTAAAATGGTTAGCACTGCACTTGCGCTTACCCATCGCCGTAACAGGCAGACCATCACAAAGGCAAACACCTTAGGCAGATGTTTGCTTTTGTGGAGGCGTAAGAGATGGGGGAAAAAGGGAAGCAACAATACGGCACACTTATGGACTTGGTAATAACCCGTGACGATGGAAAAAGGGTGTCTATTACATACAGAAATAGTGAAAAGAGATACACGACTACCACCGACGATCTTCTTCAGAGATCCTTCAGATAATCTGTTCTAGAGAGTCTTCCAAATGAATAGACTGTCTGGGCACCCGTTACTTATCATGGAGTCGTCTCGGTTGTCTCGGCAGAAACAATGTAGAAAAGAGACAGGATTTTACTCTCTCATTTGGCCAGGCTATAAACGAACACTCATACGAGATGTACGACGATACACTGTTATCAAGCGATACATAATATCCACACAGGTTCAGGCTGTTGCATAGACTGGCGACTAATTGAATTCAACACACTAGAAGATAAACAATCTAGTGTGTATTCCAGTGAAATACTTTTGAGCCAACATTGTATCCTGGAACATTGGGCACGACTGAAAGTGTACAATCAATCGGGAATATTGTTACAAAGATGGCAATCGGGATGGGGAGTATTTCCATCCTAGCTAATCAAACAGAAGGTGCCGCTGTAGTAGGGCCTAGATGTGGTGGCGAGCGCCTAAATGCGCTAACTTGGCCATTTGTGTGTTGCGAACGAGCGAGCAAGTGCAAGCGAAATTGTGAGCTAACATTTCGTACCGGCCGGCACATGCTCGCATGCATACGCACACTTTCGCACTTGAACCCACACTCACGCCCCGCACGTACAAGGCCATTAGACGCCTCCATACGGATTGAAGCTCGCAGTCAGTTCGCAGTGTTTGACTCCATTTCTTGCACACGTTCACAGTGTCACCATCGTGTTGTCGTACGAAAATGCGCGGTTGCCAACGAGGTCGACCGCTTCATCGACAGCGACGGTTTTTCCCTCAAAGATATTTACACCTTTCGTATAAAATCCCTTCTATACCAATGCAATCTCATATTGTTGATCATATTCTATATAGTTAGATTTGTTTCATTATAAGTCTATTTATATTATTACGTCTTTATTAAAAATACCAGTTATTATTAGAAACAAGATTTGATTATTAAACAATATCCATCGGTTAATTCATTACTATTTCCAGAAAAATTTATTCTCCCCGTTAGAACAATTATTTTCAAATGTCATCTGATACAAGTAAAATGGAAGAGGTTATAAACAAACCGGATGATCAGTTTGAAGATACCTTAATAGATCTAATAGATTATGGTAAAGAGACTAGTGAAAAAGAGGCACTGATCAAAGAGTTGGATAGTCAATATGAAACTTCAAATCTTAACCGTATAAAGCCAGCGGCCTCGCTAAATTCATCTAATTATTCTTCAGCTGCCTCATCCTCTAGCTCCTCATCTTCTTCAACAAATTCTTCGTCGTCCACTTCATCTACATTATCCTCACCAAGTCAAAGCAATCCAAATGGGTCTAAATCATCTTCAAATAAGCAGGAGAAAGATGGTAAGACAACTAAATCTAGTAGTAACGAGATGGAAGAGATCGAGATGGCAATATTTGAGGATTTAGGGAAGCAGGCAACTATTGTTGAGCACCGAGCTAACGATAAGTCTACAACACGTTATCTCAAGAATTTAGTCGCAACAACAACACCATATCATTTCCATGATTCATCCGTATCCTATAGACCGGTTGATAGCCATCGTTCAAGATTATCCTCTACCAATCTTATGAGCTATAAGAATCCCATTACAAGAAAAAAACGACCAGTACCCCAGCCCGTACTTTCTCAGAACATCCCTGGCCATAGGGGAGGGCAAGAGGTCGATTTGCTAGTTGACTATATTGAGGTGAGTACATTGACTTCTGTTGAATTTTTTAAATATCCAATCATAATGAGTTAATTAATTAACCAATTTAATCCTCTTTCTATGATACACCATCAGTCGAGTGCTTCGAATAATCAGACGAATAGGAAGAGTAGCACTAACAACAGTAACAAAAGGCCTAAATCTCAGTCAAAAAAAATAAGCCAAGCTGATAGTGAGCAACAACAACAACAATCTCGCAAATCTACTAATAACAATTCAGCCAATAATAATGGTACTCTATCCTCAATTACCAACAACACTAACACTACTAACAATGCAGCCAACAATAAGCCAGCAGTCTCCAACCACATGAGGCATATCCAAAATAACGCGCCTACTACAAGCAGCAACCAAATTGATAATCAGATCAAGACTACTCAGAACAACAGTACACAACAGAGCAGGAATCAGCAGATAACACAACAGTCACAAATGAGCCAAAGAAAATCTCAACCATCTAGCGTCGTTCAGAATCAACCACAGCCGACCCAAAACCATCAAGCGAACTCCATCAAAACGGTATATACCAATAATAGCAACGGCAACAACAATAGTAATAATAACAGCAACAACAGCAGCAGCAGCACCAACAACATCAATAATAATAATGGGAGCAGCAACAACAGCAACAACAACAACAACAATAATAACAACAGCAACAACAAGCCTGCTAAACCTACTCGCTCTCAGCGACAATCGACTGCATCCCACCAAGCTTCTTCTGTAAGTCTAAGTAGCAGTAATAAGTCTAAAATTGGTTCTAACAAGGAGGTAGATGATGGTGGAAGCAAATTGGTCAAAGTGGAGAAACATGATGATGCAGTGACCTTTGCTGATCATATCAAGCTGAGTGAGGATGACGAAACTGCCCAATATGCATTCGGGTTTTTTGAGGAGGAGGAGAACCCAAAATCAATGGTAACTAGTCGAGCAAGTGATCAGAGACGTTATGTGTTTAAGGATAATATTGATGCGAATAGTTTCAACTATCAGCAGATCATAGAATTTATCAGTAATTGTAAGTATAGATCTTCCGGGAGCTCCTATAAGCTCGTGGAAGTGATGATGTAGTCGTATGTGATTGAGAAGGCGAATGGAAAACTAACCAACAGTGCCCGTTTACTATCACCTAATTGAATGGTTCTCATCGATGGCTGACACATTCATCAGCTTGGAAGCAAACCAAGGTGGCCAATGCTATGAACGTATCAAACAAGAGAAAAACAATTCAATAAACCCCTTAACTGTGTTGGTGTTTTCATGCAACCATTTGTTGTATGCAATGAATCAAAACACACAGTGACTGATGATGGTTGAACTTGAATTCAGGTCCAGCACCGATGATTGGGCCTCTTTCCGGCGGCGAAAAATGAGTGCGCTTGACCATTGGCACGAGAGCTTGTTGTCCCACAAAGAGCACACTCTCATCTTGCCCAATACAAGGCCATTTGCGGAGAGGCAAAAGGAAAAAGAGAGCGACGAAAGATGAGGCGCCGGCCTCCTTTCCTGTTCTCTCGAAAAACAGTTCAAATCTCCAGTTTCCCCCCGACGCCCCCGCAAAAGTGGCGCTTATTTGCCTTTGATCGGCGGTCGTTTATCGGAACTTCCGGCCATTTGAAGTTGGGCACATTTTATATAAGTCGCACGCGCCAGTTAGTGTGTGTTGGACATTTGCGGGCGAGCAACAAGGGCGCCCTCATGCAGCGGCAGCATCACTCTATATCGGTGTCCAACTCATATTGCTGTTTTGATTTATGGCAACACGAGCAATGGAGGCGAGTGCTCCGGTTTTGGAGTGGTGGGAGGGGCAGAGTATTTCACTCACCGTGCACTCTGCATGCAATAAGCAATGATTTCTCCAATTCCACTCTGGCCGCCCGCCTGATGCTTTCATTTGGCCTTAGGTTTGAGGCAACCAGCAGAGGCAAGTTAAGTTAAGTAAGACAATGGTGTGTCCCTTTTTTTCTGCTTCAGCTGAATTTGTCGATGAATTGGGCGACAGGAAGTTGGCGGAAGTGATGCACACGCGCCGCCTGTTTGAGGGGCTAGTGTACGACTTTTTGCGCTGGTGTGAATTATTCATCGTTGGATTTTGTGGAGCACACAAGAAGAAGGAGGCTAAGGATGAGGCTAAGGCTAAGACTAAGGCTGAGTTGGGCGGCGGAAGGAGGGCGAGTGAGAATTTTGTGTGGCCCCCAAACGGAAGGGGACCAGTTGGGTGTGTGGATGGAAGCAGAGTGGCTGCGTGTTGCTGCGGGCCGCCCTAAGCACTTGCACCTGGCCTTTTTGGTGGCTTTTTGGCCGCTGGAGCAACATTTGCCCGCTCGGCATTTGGCAATTTTGGCTGCGTGACAGTTGCGCGCACAGAGCACAGAGCAGAGAGCACAGAGCACAGAGAACTCCTCTGCTCTGTTCTGCTCTGCTCAACACACACAGAAGTGCGCCAGTCGAGAGGGCGTCTCTTGTTGCGGCGCGCCCAAACACAGTCCCACTTCTCATTGCTCATTGCTCATTGGCGCCTCTCACTTAACGGTCCCCAAGTTTTTGCGGGCCAACATTTTGGCCCAAAAGAGGTTGCCATTTGCAGGCTTCTTCCACCAAAGGCCAAAGAGCAGCCAGCAGCCAGCAGCCAGCCCAGCCAGCCGACGTGCACAGCCAACGCCGACACACACAGGCACCCACTCCTTCCGGTTGCATTGGGGGCTCCTGCAGCTTGTTGTCGATTGCAGCCCTTCGGTTCATTTATTCCTCCATTTGGCTCTGCAGGCTGGCCCTCAAAGTGCAGGGCCAAAGATCACGCAATGGGCCAGAAGGCGCCAGTGCAGAGAGGAGTGTGTCTGCCCTTCTTCTGGCCCCTTTTCGGCTCCTCTGCTTTCCCCAGAAAAGGTCCGCCTGAACTGAGCACTCAAAGGGGCGCCCTTTAGCCCGCGAGTTGCCGGCGGAAGAGGAAGGATAATGCGCCCGGGAGGAAGTGGGGCCGCTTCCGAGTTTTGTTTCAGCATCAGCTGGCGTCTAAGAATCGCCTAAGAATCGCCGAAAGATTCACCAGAAAGAGTCTTCGGCCGCTCGTCTGGCTGGCGCGCGAGCGGCTTACTGTACAGACTGTGAGTTGGAGTGAAAGGCGCTGTGGACTGGCTGTTGTGCAGAGGCGCCTTTTCCTTGGCTGTGCGCAGAGACGAGCAGCAGCAGCAGGCCAAAGACAAGCCCCCCAAGTGTGCGCCTTTGCCCACTTCGGCTTTTGGCCCATCTTTTTCCACTGCACTCGACCACTTTATACATGCCAGAGACTAGCACGCCCAAGTTGGCCTGTCTGCTTGGCCGCCGGCTCGCTGGGAGCAAAAAAGCAATAGAAATTAATCCAAATTTTAGCCCAAATCACCTGGGCTTTGTGGGCGCTGCTTTTGAGAGGCCCAAGTTTCAAGCCGACATGAAGAGTTGACACCACAGAGCGGCGCCTTGTTGGCGGCCCCAAGCAGAATGCTGAGGGTGCAGTGGAAGGGGCGCCATTAAGTTGATTGCCGGCCAGCAGAGCTGCGACTACTAGCCGAAGCTTGTCTCTATAGTCTGCAAAATGGTGGCCACCCTTCTCCTTGTCTGTTTTTTCTCTGTTTTTTTTCCTTCGTCTAGCCGGCTCAAATGGAATTGCGCCGATTTGGGGACTTGCATTTGGGCGTAATTGGCCCATTGGTCACCTTTGGAGTGCTCTGCTTTGGCCACTTGCTTGCAAGGCCCGCGCCACTTCCAACGAATTGCGGCCCATTAAAGCGGCAACAGTTTGTCCTCAGTCAACTTGGGGGTGTCAATGGCGTGCGTTTATTGGGCCAACTAAGTGGAGCAATCAAGCAAGGAGGGCCACTTTGGCGGCTCAATTTGCAGCCACTTGGCCTGCCTGGACGAAACGGGCTGACTGGGGCCCGTTCCAGTGAGTGAAATGTTGCCATAAAGTCGATTGGAAATAAAATCAACCCACAGAATTGGGCGGCCACAGAAATGGACAGAGAACTGGGCCGGCTGTCTTGCGCGGCTTGATAGAGGCTGAGTGAGACGGAGTGAGGTGGAGGAGAAAAGTGGAGCAAGTAAACAAGCGGCCGCTTCCGACTGATGATGTGTGATCAGAAGAAGGGCGTTCCAATGAGGACTGAGTGTGTGCCTCAGACTGACTGTGTTCAGTGGCCACTGGAGACTGTGTGCCGCAGACTGTGTGCAGCAGAGAACAATGTTCGGCCGCACACAGTACACAGCACAAAGCACAAAGCACAAAGCGCAGAGCAGAAGAGCAGAAGAAGAGCGGCCAACAACCTGCAGCGGACCCTTAGGATGCGGCCCCGCTTGATGGCCCACCACTGGCAGCGCCCACTCACTGTTGCACGATTGCACGAGCGACCAGGCGGCGCTCCAGTGGATCGGAAATCCGCCCGCCCGTCTGTCTCTCTCTCTCTCTTTCTCGAGTGACTGAGTGAGTGCGTTGGCCAGTGAGCGCGCGCACAGCCCCCACTGGAAGGGCATCCCAAGGCGTCCAAACAGCGCGTTGACACATTTCAGTCGCCCGGACCCAATCGATCTCTTTTGACAGATCTCCTCCGAGGTGGAAGTGCGGCCCACGAGCAACTGGCGGCCAGTCTGCTTCAAGCATCAGCTCGGATTTGCTCCCACTTTTCAGCCGCCACACACACTGGAGTCCATTTCCTCCCGCCGCTTAGGGGCCGCCGCCGCCAGTCAACTGCTTGGGCCAGCCGGAAAGGCGCCCGTTCGAGGCGGCCTGAGCTGAGGGTGGCAGCTGTGCGCGTGGGCGGCAGGCGGGCGCGCCACCTAAGCTGCGGCCTGTCCACCATGATTGCGAGAATCCCAATTGCAGATTGCAGCCTCGAGGTGGGCGGCCAGAAGAGTTGCTTGGCGTGCAACTCTTCTGGCCAGGCTGCTCTGGGCGGAGGAAGCACCAAGGACAAGCGGCGGCGTTTGGGCGCCCTCCAGCCAGCGGCCAGAGACAGTCTGCGGCCGCGCCCTTGCAAGTGGGCGCCAAGTGCGCCGAGAGTGTGCCGCTTTGCGCGCAGTTGCACTCCGCGCGCAGTCCGGCCCTAGTCTCTAGAGAAGTGCTGGCCAGCGCGCTCCTTAGCCCAGCCGCCCAATGGACCACTGGCCAGACAGACAGACAGACAGACAGACGGGCGCTCAGAAAGAGTTGGGCGAAGAGCTGGAGAAACTTGAAAACTGTTGCCTCGCTTGGACTCTTTCTTTTCGCTCGGGCGGCTCTCACGCGGCGCAAAGAGAGCCGCTCAATGGCAATGCCAGCCAGCCAGAGAGAGAGAGAGAGAGAAGTGGCCGGCATGACTTTGGCATCTGGCCGGCCTGCTGGCGGAGATTAGCTTTGCGGGGAGAGAAAGTTGCTCGCCCAGATTGGCCCTTAGAGTGCCCGTTTGAGCGAGAGAGAGACAAGCGGCCAGTGAGTGAAGTGAGTGAAAGCGGCCGGCCAGAGACAGTGAGCGGCGCTCACTCTCACAAGCTTGCCATCCAGCGTTGCTTGGAGTGCGTCTCTCTCTCTCTCTTTGTGCTTGGGCCGCACACAAGCGCAACAAGCTCGCCAAACGGGCCAAACAGCCTCACTGCTCAGCTCACTTCCTCTTCCTGATCTGGCGCTCCAACAATCAACTATTAATACGGCGCTCAGAGTTGGGCCGCCGCATTAAGCTTGGCAGGCGGCAGACTTGCTTACATAACACAACACAACAACAACAACAACAACCGGAGAGAATGGGAACGCGAATTCAAAGTTAAAAGGCGCCTGAGAATGCGGGCCGTAAAGAGTGGCGCTTGGTTGAGACTAGCTGCCTGGTTGGATGGTTGGCTGGCTGGCTTGTGGCCACCTTCAGGCTCTTCGGCTCTTGTGGCTGCCTTTTGGCAACTCTAAGGCGCCCGTTTGGCTCTCGTGTATCGCCCGTCGAGCTGCTCGCTAGAGACAGGCTCTGGCGTGTCGTGTCGTGTTGTGCTGTGTTGTGCTGTGTGCTGTGTGCTGCCTGTTGAGCGGCGGCGGTCGCACAGCAGCGCGGCAAGTGCGGCGCGCAAGTGCACCACTCGCACACGCAGAGAGAGAGAGAGAGAGAGACTGTCTCCAGCAAAGCGGCTGCAGCACACACTCTTCTGCGAGCGTGCGAGAATTCACTGCAAGCAAGCCAGCCGCTCTCAGTCTCTCGCACACTGTGACTGCGAATTTCACTGGCAGCCACAGAGACAGAGACTGGCCGCCGTCTTTCTTTAGCCGGCGAGCCAAAATACACACCAACTGGCCAGCCAAGAGCAATCCACTCGGCCCGACTTGGCCCTCCCCAATCACTCGCTCACTCGCTCACTTGCTCGCTCGCTCTCCCACTCGCTCTCTTCCGGCGGCCGGCGAGAAAGCGTGGCACCACTGCGCCCGCACCAGCCGCACAACAAGCGCCGTCCACTGCCAGAACTGCATCTCGTCCATCCAGCTGGCTGGCCGGCAAGCTAGCCAGAAGCAAGCTAGCTCACCACTGGCCAGCTCGGCGGCCAGTGGAGTCCGTGTTTGCGCGCTCCCTCTCTCTGCTTGCGCTCCGAGCGAAACTCGCCCACTTTCGCCTCCTCCTCCTCCTCCTCAGGCCGGCTCCAAGGGTTGCAGAATAATAACAACACACACCAGCAATCACGGACAAGCTTGAGCGGCCCTGAGCATCAAGTGGTCAGATATAAAAAGCGCCGCTCGGTGCGCAGTTGTTTTCGGACAATAATAAATATATTTAAACACCGCCGACTGAGCCGCGCGGCCGCAGTTTGATCATCAGGCTCAAAGTCAGAGTTTGAATCCGAATCTGAATCTGAATCGGGCTTTTCAGGGGAGAGGCTGGCGGTTGTTTGGGCGAGCGGCAGTTAGCTTGGCTCGAGTCTCTGTTGTCCATCTAGGAGAACAACAACAACAACAACAGCAGCAACAACAACAGCAACAAGAGGAGAAATGTGGCCAGTGGTTGAGGAGTAGGAAGTAAGCAGGAGTGGAAGGCGCGCGCTTGGTGCCTGTGCGCTGGATTGCATTAGCAATTGTGAGTGCGCATCAAACAATTTGGCCGCTCGCTCGCTCTCACTTTGCTTCCCCACTCCTAAGGTCTGGGCTGAATTTTGTGCGCCTCCATCCAGAGGGGCTGCTGTGCGGGAGAGTGGCAATGGTTGCTGCTTGCTGCTTGTCTGCTTG
>Ga0058701_10000857_pt1 | contig 20753 bp, 14 predicted proteins | sample AgamicOrMae_FD_97039 | JGI IMG/M metagenome (GOLD analysis project Ga0058701, IMG submission 97039) | Agave microbial communities from Guanajuato, Mexico - Or.Ma.e | ecosystem: Host-associated > Plants > Phyllosphere > Phylloplane/Leaf | place: Guanajuato, Mexico | collected 2012-06-04 | reverse complement strand
CGTAATGCGCCCTCTATTGGGCGCATTACGTAACAATCGGGCGGCAGGAGGAGTGGTGGCGCGCCATCGGGCGCGCCACCGCCCACAGCGCCTCATCTGCAGTCGATCTGCCCTTATTTTTAAGACACACTGTAGAAGCGTAACGAATGGAAAGACCACAGGAACAAACCCATCGTGCATAAACGGCTCTTCGAATTGCTCATGAAGACTCGGGAAGGCCTTCGTATCCGATGGGTCCATGTTAAGGGCCATTCTAATAATTTGGGGAACCTCAGAGCGGATACGCTAGCCCGAGCCCTCCTTTTAGTGGAGACAGCTAAGCTATATGCGCAATCGGTGTCTGGCGAGGACCTCCAACCGAGCAGTGAAGAACTCGAGAGGCTGAAGCGATCCGTGCGTAACCGTGAAGCTGAACGCCTCATAGAAGAAGGAAACAAAATATACTATGTAGACGATAAGCTTCCTGTCGGCGACCAAAAGAGGGTTTATGTACCAGGAACCTCTAGGCCGCTGCTCATGAATTTGGCACACGACGACCCTATGTACGGTGGGCACTTAGGGGTCACAAAGACCCACCGCAAATTGCTCCGTTTCTGGTGGCCAAAATTGTACCGGGACGTAGCAGACTATGTCAAGAGCTGCCCGGTGTGTCAGAGATACGAAAACCCTGCGGGTCTACCTCCAGGCTACATGCACCCGATTGCGGTGTCGGAGGTGTTCGAACACCTGCACATCGTTATAATCGGCCCGCTGAAGACCACCTCCAGAGGCAATAGTTGCATCAACACGGCGACAGATGCATATAGCAAATGGGCGTTTGGGTTCACATGCCCCAATGCCCGAACAGAAGAACTAATTACGTTCCTGGATGATAGGGTCTTAGCGATACACGGTTGTCCCAAGTCGTTCAAAACTGATCGCGGATCCCAGTTCACTTCAGCGAAATGGAAGGAATACATGGCGCGTTTGGGAGTTGAACAAAAGATGACCACCCCATACCATCCTCAATCAAATGGAATCGACGAAAGGTTCAATGGCACACTCACGAGGGTCTTGAGATCTTATGTTGAAGAGAACCAGATAGATTGGGATGGGAAACTCAAATGGGCAGTCTATCTTTACAATACAACGGTTCACAACTCGACCGGGTTTTCTCCTTACCAAGTCTTATTTGGACTGGATCCCAGATCTGCGCTCAAACCTACACGGCGGGAATCGACCGATGAAATCCTGAACCCGCCCATGACGCGAGAGAACATACGGGAAAAGGTAAATTCGCAGATAAGAGATGCACATGCGATACAAAAGAGGTATTATGACTCCCATAGGCGCCCGGAGAACTGGCATTATGGTAAATTCGTGATGCATAGGTCACACACGACCCCAAAAGGAATGAGCCGAAAACTCGCCACAAAATGGTTAGGTCCAGACATTATCATCGGCTTCCTCGGATCCCGAACCGAGCCCAAGGCTGTGAGAATCCCCGATCTAGAGACGGTCACAAAAAGGACCCTGGCTGTAGAGACATCAAAGCATATGTGACTCCAGACGCCCCTTCCTGTCGGACATCGGATGGGGGTGAGGAACCATGTATAGTTGGTGGAGAGACAAGACCACCAACCGGTGCAGCCGACAATTCTAACGTCGACTTGGACGTGGATGGCCCAAATCATGATCCCGTCCAAGTGCAACTAGCAGCCGAACTCCCTTCTACCGGAACCGACCAGGGTTTTTCGTCGGTTTCCCTCGCGAGCTCACTTACTTCCTCCCCTCGCTGTATTTCGATGTCCAACATGGTCGAAAGACACTTTTACGACCCCGACGAAAGTGTCGACCGGTCGAAGGAGGTGTGGCCAAGCCCTGCTCCGGGTGCCGGGCCGACCGCGGCGGAGTCTAACGCCGGCGATCATCGGGTGCCACCTGCAAATGATACGGCAGCGCCTCAACCGGGTGGAACGTTAGGTTCTACGACGAGGCTACCTGCGACTCCGGTCAGGCCGCACCCGAGCGGTATACCGAGGTTATTACGAGGCAGGCCGTCCACCACAGCTCTCACGGAAACGACAAATGAGAGTGTGGACGAGCTGGTTAGGGACTTTCTAGACAAGAAGTCAGCCTCAAAACCGCGCAGAAGGGAAGATGAGTGACACAAAGCATCTCTATAACACTCTGATCCCAAACTTCTTGGGATTCAGTCTCAGGGTAAAACCTTAGATCATATACAATTAGGAACGACTGGGATATTTCCTGCGGTCTAGGGTTTCCATAACTAAATGTCTAGACACGACAGGAGAGTCGCTCCTACATCCCCCTCGGCTCCGCCGTTATGGACGTGTCTCCGCGGCTACTCTCGCCTGCCAAATCCAATATTGGATTAGGCCTTCCGTCTAGGCTGGGTCCCAGACTCCCTATTTGCACCCGTTGCTCACCAGCCGGTTCAGTTCCCATCGGACCTCTCGGTTGCCCGCGACTTGCAAACACGACGTCCGAGGTTCGCACTACCCTTCCCAGTTCCGGGATGAACACCCTTTAGGTGTTGCTCCGATCGGTGAAGCCTACCACAAACCCTTCCCCGGTTCTGCTGTCCCACTTCCTCAGATAAGTATCAGTTATGGGTGCATGTAACTGCGTCCCGAATTCTACCAGTTGTTTTATTGCCGGTTTCCGACCGGTGAATCGCTCAAACGGTGTTATGTTGGACTTCGAGGTGGGCAGTCAGTTTTGAGCAAGACTGAGCTCGCGACTGCCTCCCGCCACAACTCTTTCGGCAAGCCCGAGGCGGTAAGTAAGGTTCTGGCCATCTGAGATATCGTTTGCATTCCTCGCTCGATTTTACGGTTTCGTTGCCGCGTGTGCGGAGCCGACTCTACTTGAGTTATCTTCTCTTTTAGAAAGAGCCATTCAGTCTGACTATTGATGAACTCTGTGCCGTTGTCGCTATGCATTTCCTTATTAAGGAATCCAGATATCCTCTCAGATTCGATACGTCGATAGTGAGTTTTGCCATTAGTCTGGGAACCTCTGATTTGGACTTGCGATAGTAGACGAACGTAAACTCAGTGAATTGATCCTTAGCCAAGAGCTAATAGCGGAAGTTTTGGAGTGAATCTTTATTGGCAATTCCCAAAAGATCGACATGAACTACGCCCGGACTATCTACCTGGTCTTCTTGCCGTGGATGTGTGGCCCTCTTTCCTTTTCCTGCTGGGCAGTCGGGGCAGTCCAAAGATCCGTCGTCACTGAATGGTATTCCCAGACCTATTAGAATACTCCTGACTCTATCTTCACAGGCGTGTCCCAGGATTTTGTGATGCTCACTCAGGGCGTTGCTGGTTCTTGCTTTGAGTGCCATTGCTTCCTTCGCGAGTGGCTAGAAATCCATGGTGTAGATACAGAGTGCGGCACGAACTTATGTACATTTGTCATACGTCATACGCCGTCCCCCGTGATCGTACGAAGTTCATACCTGAGCACGTGTTTCACGGCACCAAAGGAAATTGGCGTGGCAAGGAAATAGCACAAAATCGCACATATTTTCGGCAGAGCAGGCTGACAAAATCTTGTAGAAAGCCTATGGAGAGGACTTATTTAAAAGGATAATTCGAAATTTTCTTCATTACTGAGACGATATCAGAACTTTTTACTACGAATAGAGTATAATGGACCCATATTCTATCGAAGATCGGATATTTTTGTTGGAAACTTACATCAAAAGTGGAGAAAATGTGGCGGTGACTCGACGGAAATGGACCTCCCGATTCAAAAATCGCCGAAAACCTCGGGCCGAGACCATCAAGTGCCTAGCTGAGCGATTTAGAAGGACAGGAAGTGTGGCAGACGACCCAGGGAGACGATCATCTAAGCAGAATCGTACTCGAACTCCGGAAGCAATAAGGGAGGTGGAAGAAATTGTGAGGGCCGAGCCAACAATCAGCACTCGACGCCTCGCTCAAAGAGTGGGATTCAGTGCTCGAACCGTAGCTCGCATCCTCAAAGAAGATCTCAAAATGTATTCTTATAGGATACAAGTCCATCAACGATTAAATGAGAACTCGATATCTAAAAGGTATACATTCGCAGCCGAGATGCTAGAGCTAATCGATACAAAACAAATTGATCCAAAAAAGATAATCTTTTCTGACGAGGCACACATCTGCCTCGATGGCTACATCAATAATCAAAATTTTAGAATATGGGGTACCGAAAAACCTCAATTGGTCGTCGATAAGCCGCTACACCCGGAAAAAGTGACCGTGTGGTGCGCGATGACGGCTTCCAAGATCATCGGACCTTATTTCTTCGACGGAATGATCGATTCGAAGAGTTATAGAGCTATGTTGGAGAATTTTTTTCTGCCGAAGGTAATAGAGAGTGGAATGAGTTCAGAGTACTATTTCCAGCAAGATGGTGCGGCTCCCCATGTCTCGAAGGAGAATCTCGACATCTTGAGGGGAGTTTTCGGAGATCGTGTCATATCCCGCAAATATCCGGAAATCTTCGGTTCTGGAATGGCTTGGCCACCTTACAGCCCCGATCTGAGTACATTAGATTTTTTCTCATGGGGCTTTCTCAAAGATAAGGAGTTTAGAGAAGCTCCCAAGACCCTAGAATCGTTGCGCCAGGCGAAAGTCCAAGTGCTGGAATCTGTTCCTGCCGATTCCTGCGGCAGGACCATCTCAAGTTTTGAGAAAAGGGTCCGTTATATAATCACAGTCAACGAAGGTTACGTGGAGAATATTTTATCATAATTCCTATGCATGAATAGACTCTTGTGCAAGAAATGGTAAGAAAAAGTCTTACGTGTGAGAAAATAGAATAAAAAGAAATATACATACGTTCGTGCCGCACCCTGTACCATCTGCTATCTTGACTCCTGTCACGACAACCTTATCGTCGAGCTTCACAAAGCAGCGCTTTTTGGAATAGCTTGTCTCTATTCCTCGCTCAGCCGACGCTCCGACAGACAGCAGGTTAGTCGAGAGGCCCGAGACCCACAGAACATCGTCAAGCGTTATGGAGCAGGTTTCTGACCCAATACTTGCCACCCCCACAAAACCAATTCCCTTGATCTCCAATTTCATCCCATTTCTGACCTGAAATAGTTTTGGAGTGTCGTCGAGTCGTACTTTCCGAAACCAGTTCAAGTTATTGCACATATGTGACGATGCCCCCGAGTCAGAAACCCACTTACATTTCAACTCATCGGTGTTTGTCCTGATGGTGAAGCAAACCTCATCCCTGGCCTCAGTTACCACGTTCATTACCATCTCTTTCCGCTTGCTTTTATCTCTCGGAGGAATTCTGTGTCACTTCCTGACTCTTCTTCGAACATTCTCGGTACCAATGACTAATTCCTTGAAAATTGCGCACGACTCACTTCTCTTTCGTTCTGCTATGGACTTTGGCCTTGTCTGGTGAGCCACCAAGGCCTGTACCGCTGAGTTCTTCTCCTTCAAATCTTCTTCTCGCTTCAGTAATATCGAGACTGGCTTCGAGGTGGTTCGAAGGTCCTCATAGGTGAACTCCCAGATGGACGTGATGTCCGAGTATTCTTTTGGCAGAGACCCAATCAGAGTAGCTTGGCATACGGCCTCCGATTGTTTCTGCCCAAGATCCTCAAGACTTTACCTCATCTGGTCGACCCGCTCAATATGTTCCGCCATCGAATCTTCAGGACGTTTTTCATACCACATGTACATGTAGTACTCGATGAGAAGTCTACGAACATTTGAGGCGCTGTCATCAGCATAGATAGGCTGTAGCCGAGCCAATATCTCTCCCGCACTCTTCATGCTTCTTACCCTGCCTCGATGAGCCTCGTCCAGACTTTCTGGTATCTTGAATCTCACTTCCAAGCTTTTCCTTTCCTCAATAGCTACTCTTTTGAGGATACCTGCGAGACCCCTTAGCTCCAACGCCATCTCAATCATTTCATGCCAGCTTCGATAGTTGGCCCCCTTTAGTTGGGGTACATTAAGCCGTAGACTATTCCCACCGCTGCCTCCTGATGCCATTATGGCTACTTTAGCTTCTTTATTCTCTACCGCTTGATTGGTTGACTCCGCACCTATTGACCAAGACTACTTAACCTGATCTGAATGCACGACCAACTTTTCTGCTCTGCGTGATTTTGGCTGTTGACCTGTGAACTGTGTACTAACTGAAACCGACAATCTCGTTTGACTGCTAGACTGCGACTGCACTAAACCTTCATTAGCCCGCTGTATTTATATGCCAAGCCATCATACATCGTACGACGGCTGATGTACGATCATAGCTGTCAGCTTACATCTTCACATACATTGCTCGTCGAAATCTATGGGACTATGAAGTCGAGAAATTCTGAGACACCAGAGAAGGTAGGTGGCGCGTTGCAACCAAGAGCACGGCGGGAGGGGCAAAAACAACCTTGCTTGCTAGCCTACTGGTCCTAGCAAAGCTCGAACACTCCATAGTAGTACCCACAGCTGCTCCAAGCTGGCATCTGATAGAGACTATGTGATCATCTGGGCACAACAGCAGCCACTTAGCCTGAGACACGAGCGACAGTCGGTGGCGCGTCGCAACCAAGAGCACGAGGGAAGGAGCCACAACATCCCCGTCCTCTAGCCTACTGGTCAAGGCGAAGATGTCACACTTCAGAGTAGGCCTCAAGATTGCTTAAGGCTGGCTTCTGATGGAGACTACAGGCTTATCTGGCCGCGACAACCAGCATCCTTGCCGCTGAGTAGGGCACTGTGAGAGGCTCCGATCCGTGCAACAACCGTCCAGTTCACGAGACCCATCCTTATCAGGGCTACCATATAGCAGCCGTCCCACCGTCTCCTTCTCTGTAGCTATCCATCCAATTAGCAGCCTCTGAGCTCTGCCTTGTCTCTCTGATCGTGCAACAGGTGAGCTGGTGGCAACAATACGCCTCGTAACAGTGCTAGATACTCGCAAACCTCATCTATTGCACAATAACCATCCCCGCCTTGCCCACTGATGCCTACCTATCTTTTCACCCCAAATACACACAAGCAGCCGCTCCGATGGCGCACAAATGCTCACTATGGCCTCGCGCGTGATCCAAGTAATGAGCTCATGCTCATTATAGCCCACAGAGAGATTCCATACCATGCAGATGCTGCAACCTACTAGCTAGGGATCATGTATACCAATGCTCGTTCTGGTGCTCACGGAGCTATGAAGTTGCTCTCAGACCGGCACAAGTGTGCAACTCGACCATTGCGCTTGCGAATCTGGCCAGAAACAAAAATTAGCCCCACCAATGACACTCTTTCGGGGAGCGTTTGAGTGTCATTGCGGCTATTCTTGGCGGTTATTTATCGATTCAACAAGCTGTATCAAGTGTGAGTGACAAACTGTGAGCATTGCGTTGCACTTAGTTCCCACTGCCTTTTAAGCAGAACGCGTCTTTGTAAAGCATTCGCACGTTAACAATCAGGGAAGGATTGGGCAGCCGAGCCGTGGAGGATTTACGTATCCACGTTCGATGGTTGTCCAATCAGCATAACCTGCCACCTTTTGAACATTATAGAGAACCTATGGGCAATCTTCAGACAGAAAGAGCGTTGTGTTGGTCGAGAGAAGCGTGGTGCAAAAATCGCTATGCGCGAGATGGTGGATTTCAAACGCGAGATACTCTAGGGGTCAGAGGCAGAAAATACAGCCAACTACAATGATGAATGATGCATTTATCGCATCACTCGCATTCATTACGGCACGCCCTGTAAAATCAAAAATTGGTGACCGATTCTGCCTGACAACTATCTCAATATCTGCCCCTAATAAGGATAACAACTATGCTCATATTTATACCATCTTTCAATGGATCCTAAGCAAACATCGTTGAACATCTAGTTCGATCTCGTAGACTTTCAATCGATCATCTAAAAATATCTTTACTATGGGGATAGGATCCGACGTAGAGAATATGTGGAAGTTGTGGACAATGAAACAGCGAGACCAGAGTTTCTGGTTGGTAAGATTGGAAGCCAGTCTCGTACGATAGCTTTGTTATCGACTCGGCAAATGGCTTCCATCCGATTGGTATGGTATCTAATGTGCTCTTTCACCTGTCCTTGAGACTAGTCGTATAAATATTGTTTCGGATTACCGGCCTTATGATACTGATCGTAAGAGTCTAATGTGGTTGTCACCACTGTGGCGATTCACAAGAGCCTACATGATTGGGTAAAGTCGTCAATTCGCTTATGAATTTTCACGCTCTACTTTCAGATTCATCAGCGCCATCGAACGATCTCGGTCTTCTCTTTTCCCGTCTACCCGCCTCAATGTCCACCGGCGAGTCAGCCCGCAATGATACCTCTTCGTCCCCACTCGAAAAATCTTCGTCTTCTAATAGTTTACGTCCATTATCTTGCTCTTCCTTGTACCTCTTTCCCCCTCCTCTTGGTTGCATCCTCTGTCTTCGTAATTTCATCTCTTCGTACTCCTTTTCTCTTTGAACTATCAATCGCTCCGCCAACAGTTTGATAACAAATCTGAACCATCGAGAGTCCATATTCTTGCACATCATAGAATATAAGAACCAATCGCCAGTAGGGCAGTCTTGCAGAACGACTTGCAAGTCGTTGGCTCTGGTCAGATTCGCCCGCTTCTTCAGAAATTCGTAACGTAAAGTCGGCTTCACAAAAGTGAGCAGCCTATAGATCAACCAAACTCCCGAGACAATGGCCAAAAATACGAACCAAAACCACATGATAATATAGATCTTTTCATTGATAATATTCAATGGTAATATACATAGAGCATCGTGTCTTTGCACGTCTCCGGATGCACCAAATCTATGGAAGGTACATTTTGTCATGCGAGGGAACACTCGAACCATTGGATCCACTCTGTCATCTTGGTCCATTTGAATATAATTGAGCACGTCCAGGCCATATGTTGTGAATGCCCCTCCTAGAAAGACATCGACAACATACATTTGGCCTAAGACATTTACTAAATTCATCACCTCAAAGAGAGCGAAATAGTGATAATACTTTTGATGCATTCCTCGGTTCCTCTCCAGATAGAGGACAACTCGTTTTGCAAATCCCTCTTTTTCAGCCAGATTGAATAGGGGATCCTTAAGCTCGACTGTTAGAGTTCTTAATCGCGTCGACTCACAAGATTTCCAAAAGAAATGTGGAGCGTAGAAGCATAAAGCTTGAAAGAATAGCACAAAATAAACCCACTGGTAGTATTTATGATAAACTCGCTCATCTTTGGTATATTCTGATTTATCGACACAAGGATGTGCCACCTGTTCTCGTTCAATAATTGGTTGGTTTTCAAGATGTCAGGGTTAGCTTTCTAATCAAAATGAGTTGCACAGACCATTTGAGTGGTCTGGAATCTAGCTTGGTGTAAGTCTATAACTAACCTCTACTCCCACCGTCCTATTACAAGCGTCTGGAAGAGTAAAGGTGGCATGTATCCAACAATATGTGTCCATAATCTTGTTTGGCACATCGTCCCGAGTTATACAATCTATCGGGTCTCCAAAATGTTGCTTCGATGCAACGAGTGCTGCACATCCGAGCAATAGCACGGCTGTAACTCGATAATGTAGCTGAAACACATTATTGTCTATATGGACCTCACGAATTTTAATAGCGGTCTTGAATTTTGTAAAGATATCCATGTTTCGAAGCTAATCTATTTGAGCTTTCTTTTCGCAAACTGCCTCTCCATCCACAGAAAACTGTCACTGATACACTCAATCAATCAATCACTGTAGTAATCCTAGCTGCTTCCAGGTCGAAGTGAAGGACGCATGAATCTCTCGCTGCACGTCCTCACTGCGCCCATTGACTACTTTCTTCCGGTCTTTCTTTACAACTGATATATCACTTAATCTCCTTCGCCCAACTTTCCTGAAAAATTCTTTAGAATTGTCCAGAAGATCGACAGATACTTGCTACTTTCGTTTCTGTGGTCGGACAATTGTTGTATCTTTAGATGAGATGCTAGATAAGTATGGCAGATAAGCTTTCTTATTCTGGGGCTCGAAGACCAAGGCCTTCTAACACTTGTTGCCACAAATCGATTGTGATTTGTGCGGAAAATGAGCAAACCTATTGGAATACGGACAAATCCTTGGCACAATTTTGATTGGAATCAGTCTTCTATTCATCAGCCCGTCGAATCAGGCTTTCTTGAGCCGCTTTTGTTGGCCGATTCAGATGTAGCTGCATAATAACTGCCTCATTGAATGTGCCACAAGAGCGAGGGCGCGTTAATAGTAGCACCTAAGGGTGGAACAATCTCTTATGAGTGTGCTCCAGCGCCATTACTTTTGATACCAAATTCTCGACTCCACTCTGATTCGAAGCTCTACGACATGGAATAGACGGCGAAATTAACCATAAAAAATGCCTAGCTAACATGGGCTTTCCATTCGGAATGCTGAATCCAAACAGCCACTCGTAGAGACAATCCGACAGGAAGACACGGCCATGTCCTGTGTCTTTCTATCGTGCCTGAAACTGCATGATTGGCTTTCATGCTCTCATGCTCTTAGTTGAACCATCTCACTTTCGACCATCTCCAACGTTGCTCTGCCGACAAGCCAATAGTAAGCCTGCAGAGCACATGTGGTGCACTTCTGTTCAACATTTGCTCTTTTAACATTATTTGTCTAGCTTTGTCGACAGTACGCGAGATGAAAGAGCACAATGAATGGGGGTGAATCCTCACTAAAATTAGCTGGCTTGCGACTTCTAGCTCGATCATATCGCAACATCTACCATCCCCATAGGGAGCCCAGTCCCGAGAGTTGCTAGCATGTGTTTACATTGGACATGGCACCACAATACAATACTATACTCCCTCTACACGGGGCGCGACTCCACAAGCACATCGTGTTAGTTGGCTGCCTACTTTTGATTGCCATCCAACTACCGCCCTTCCCCAGCCCCTGCGCATCTGGCGCTCACTAATTCGGAGAGGAATGGCGACTATTAGGTCGGCGTGTTCGCCCAACAATGACCGACATTAGCAAGTCCCAATCAACCATCGGTGATCTCCGATCATCCATGTGGTATCCAAAGCCTAAGTTGTGCAGTCGGCAAAAAAGCGAACAATGTTGCCATTAGGGCAAGAATGCAACAAGTAGCACTTGCCCCCAAGACATCCGATAGCGACAAGGACAAACTTGTCTCTCCCTACCCCAAATATGTTTGCCGTCATCTCATTGCCTCATCTGATCTCGAATGAAAACTTCCATAGGCACCAGTGAAAGGAACAATCATACCTCGAACAGATCGCAATTAACGATGCTCGATACATCCACCTTTGCTCGGCTATGATACAACCGGCATTAACACAATTTCTATGCGTTCGAAGTGAAACTAACTACGAGCAGACACATCCAACATCCAGTTTTTTCATAGAAGTGGGGGGTGGGCAACAGACTGATACAAAAACCGAGACAACTTTAGATCCTCGACTAGGAGAGTGGATTGGATGCGAAGTCTGCTCATGGGCTGAAGATAGTGCCTAATTGTTCTTAGTTTAATTCTATAATTTAATAGTTAGTCCCTCTGACCTGATCCGTAGTCGGTCTTCAGATTCTCATCGGTTTGAATATGGATCCCATTTCGGGAGGAGCAAACAGATTTGATTCATCATCAAGCTGATTCTTCAGCTTGATGAGCGACTGGCGCTCCGACTTTTCAGTTACTTGCTCAATCATATACATATAATCTGTCTTGATAAAATCGATCAATTTCTTATACTGACGGCCAAATGCCCGGGACATTGGTTTGGATATTTCCTGAAGATATGCTTCTAAGATTGTCGAGGTTATCACAGGCTCTGGTGTCAAACTCAGAAAGCTAACCAACCACGTCCATGACAAGCTTTTGTCTTCGTGTTGGGCTAGAATGGAGGCATATATCAAGACCATACTGCGCATACGAGCATAATATTTCTCACTTGATTCTAGAGATTTGGTCTTGGAGTCATAGTTGTAACCACATGCTATCTTATACTTCATTTCGTTCGATTGGTCTTCCTTTCTCGTCACACTAGTGAAATCTGAGCGTCTTGGGTAAAAAGGGACCAGAAAGGGGCAACGTTCCTGTAGATTTCCCAATATATATTTCCTAAATTGTTGTAGGTTGTTCTTTATGATGATATCGTTGATCACAGTGGCCATACTTTTGGCTATAGCTGGAACCGAGTTGACTAGTCGAGTGCCGACGGTGACAAATGTCTGGGCTGCTAAGTCCATCGAATAAGATTGACCATTCGGGTGCTGGCTAGTTTGAATGACCCTATTCAAGTAGCTAACCTGTTGTCCAATGAACAGATTGTATAACATTCTTGTTTTGCTATTCAAATGTTCTTTATCACTGTTGGATATCGAATTAATTTGTGTACGTATGAAAAGACTGATGTCCGACCTGAATTGCTTCAACGACGGATCTTTATCAATCAGCATAAACTGGTGCCTTTCTGTTTCAAGTTCTCTCTGCATGTTCACATACTCCTTTACCAATAGGTTGTTCGTGAAGTAATCGGACAGTTCTTCCGGGAAGGGATCGATAGTTTTATGTGCTAAATTGGATTGAGGATGCTCTGTTTTGACCCGGTCACTGTCGATTTTGTTGTCATTTAGGTCAAAACGAACCGCCCCTGCGACCCGAATGTTGTTGTTTGGCTCCAGATTTGATGTGTCTGGGTCATCTTCTATCGTTTCTTGCTTTTTTTCATTCTCCGACGCCCCAAGATCTGTTATGCCCAAGTCACGATTCAAAGCTAACTCGAGAGATTTTGTGTCCTCAAATATCTTTGATTGCGTTTGTATGTCATCTTGCTGACTTCTTATTAGCAACTCTCTAAAAGCCAAGTCCCATTCCCGCTGGTGCCTATTGAACTTGTCTATAAAATTCCTAATGCATTGTTGTCTGAAAATCCTCAACTTGTTTTCGGCCTCCTCTTCAAACGTTTCGACTCGTTCCTCAAAGGTTTGATTGTATCTCTGGAGCTCCATCGTGGCAAGATGGTCAACTTAATGGACAATTCAGAGCTCAATTCGTTGACAGGGCACATCTGTAATTCTGCGCGGGCGAAATCTGGCATCACACGTGCTTCGGGAAATAAATGGCATCTTGTCCAAGTTGGTCGCCTGCCTCGCTAAATCCACGCTTATTCTCGTCTCTGTCCCTATCAATGTTACAATCAACGAACTATGGCATCCAATCGATACTACGATACTGGTAAAAAAGGCCAGGAAATCAAGCCGGGTCGAATCAGTCAAAAATTGAGACAAGCCCTGAATCTAGCAGACAATGATTTGCCAATTTGGATCTATAGGATGCGAGCCCTCGGCTATCCCCCGGGATGGCTGGGCAAGGCTATCGTAGATACAAGTGATATATTCGATACGGATCAGCCAGAGGATTGTGATACTTCCACTACCAGAGAGGAAAGGAAGAGGAAAGTGCTCTCAAACGATGAGATACAATATGATTACTCTAAATTGATTGAATACCCGGGCTTCAACGTGCCCTTACCCCCAGGAACCAATGATTATCATTATTATTACAACATGCCTCCTATGTTGGCTCATCAGCAGTTAGAGCACGCAAAAAAATTTATGAATCCATTCAATCCAGCGCCTGTGTCTAATAAGAAATCGAGGTTATCCTCAGACTCGCCCTCCTCGTCCAAGGACCAAAGTGTAAATACCGTAACAAATAACTCATTAAATCTAGGAACCGACAAAGATCCCATTACTCTAGAAGAGGGTAAAGATCCTGCCTCGCCCGATATTGACGATGGAGAGAAGAAAGGTGAAGAAGAAAAAGCAGAGTTGCAGGATCGGGAATCTAAACAGGACGAAGACAAGCAGGATTCATTTGTTTCCGATACTACAGGCAATGGCAATCCGAATGTTAGCAAATCATCGACAGGCGAAATCAAACTGATCTCGAAGGGAAGTCCGATGCCGAAACCTGTTTCCAGGCTCCCCTTGGAGCGATTCTCTGAAGGGGTTGTTGGCGAACTGTTATATTTTGAGAATACACCCGGCTCCACCGGGAAATTTGAGTCGATTCGCGGCCTATTATCAACAATCCGTAGTTCTAGGCAGACTGATGTGTGAAACGTCGTGTCCTGGTGAGACTTGGGCTGTTGACAAATCCGGTACCATATGTAGTGGGTTCCAAGTGATAATCAGATTAAGTTTTATGGATCCCGTCTGGTTCAGACTTATTGTCATCAACTGGCTCCTAGCAGTGAATAAATCACGTGTTTCACATAGTTTGTTACCCAACAGAACTTTTTTCCCCAAACCCTTGCATTCATACGCCTTGATGGCTATTATATCGGCTATTTTGGCCTTAAACACTGTTTGTCTATTATCACATTTTTGCCTATTATCCTTCAGGACACTTATTTTGGTCTTGAACTTGTGCGCATCACCATACTTTATCTGCACTTCGAAGACGTCACCCTGGCAAACACGTGCAAACCCTTGTATATCCTCAATACTCAGCATGATTGAACCCATGTACGACTCGAATATAGTCTCCAAGCGATTAATGTTCTCGATAAACTCCTTGATAGTGGTCTTACCGGTCTGACATCCGCTTGAATGCTTGTGCGATCTCTTCAAAGATGATTGACTAGCTGATTTGTGTAGTAATTGGCCGCCAACAAGTGGAGTAGATGACATGTTTCTATCTGTCTCTGTTGTCGAACTTTTGAACCCCGCCATGGTGCCCATTGTAGTTGGCACTGCTCCCATCACGTAATCCCCATAACTGTAACGACTCACGGGACTAGGTTGATACTGACTTTGAATATGATGATTCTCAAGATAATCACCCATGTCTTGCTCGTAGATGACCTTTCCGGATCCATTCGAACGATAATCAACATCGCTGGTATCATAATCAACTGGTGGCAGATAGTCCGCCAGATATTGAGGCGAATCATCAAGATCGTGATAACATTGATAGACTGTAGCGGAATTATTTGTGTAAGCATTGTGGGTATCCGGAGAGATCAATTTACTTGTTAGGCCGACTGTTTTTGTTTGCCTGGAACGTCTACTCTGGCTATCCAAGGAAATAGTTGAGACACATCTTTGGCTGGCCAGAAGTTGTTGCTGTTGCATCTGTTGATGCTGAGAGTGTATTCTCTGTTGCTGCTGCTGATAGTGATGCTGCTGTTTATTGCGCCGGGATAAGGACCAGGTAGATAAAAGGTTGAGTGATGATACCGATGATTGAGTTCCAAGGGAAGATGAGGAGTCGTTAACAAACAGCGAGCTTGTATGATGAGATTGTCTTGCTGAGTTTGAATTTTGTGGTAACAATCTGGATGCGCTTCTATTCGAGTGACGCCTGAGCGAGCTCGATGATGATGGTAAAGCTGGAGAGGAACTTGGTGAAGAAGAATTGGATAAATAGGCACGGGAAACACTCTTGACGGCAAGACCCATCTTGAGGTGCATTTCATAGCGTGCACGAAGATCCTCGATTTTGAATAAGTGTGCCTCTAATTGTTTCGAGTATTGCATCGCCAAGCGTATTTGTCGACTGATATCCTCAATAATGGCACTAGTACTATCCTCTTGTTCATCATCTAGTTCTGTCTCGACAACTCTCTGCGAACCTTTTTTTGGATTTCCACTTTGCGCTCTCGATAAGGAGGTCTTACCAAGTAGAACCTGGAAGATGCTTGTGCGATGGGCATTATTCGCTTGTTGCTGTCTTTGCTTGGCAATTATGGAAGAATTTTGTTGGTCACAAAGAGTTAGAGCTTGGCTGAATGTGTCGGCTAGACGTTTGTCGAGCATCTTCAATCGTGCCAAATGATGCGGATCATCTTCGAGCTGGTTATGTTTTGCGATGTTATTGTTGTTGTTGGCCTTTGCTGCCTTGTTATTTCTATGACTTCTCTCCAAGGAGTTATGAGTGTATGGCGCATGGTTACTATTGTTTTGGGCTAGATTGTTTGACTCCGAAGTCAAGGTAGTATCAAGACACTGCTGAGCCTCATCATCAATTCTTCTCTCATTGATCATTGCTTGGGCAAGTTTCTCTTTGTGAGCAGTCATCTGTTTTATATCGGCATGAACCATGGCGAGACACTCGGCTATACCGGAGGAGACTGAGTCAAAAATGACCAGAGTCCTCTCGTTGGATTCCATGAGATTTTCCATTTTCACAATTCTGTCTCTCGAAATACTTCGTTAGTTAGCTTCTTATCTTTGTTGTTGTACGAAATAGTTCACCACACATAGAAGTCTAGTCTATTGGACTGTAAGCAGTATTGGAAAAATTTCATTGATGACTATTGAATTCTTTGACACTAGATTATTTGATTATATGACTTACTGGATAGTTAACCCCTAGCTTGAGACTGTTGAATAATACTTTTGGCAATATTGATAACTTTCTCGCTAATTGACTAATATTATCTAAACATGATTTTTGTGATCATTGAGCTGATCTGTGTTGGATAAAATAGCCGATGATATGACGAGCTAATACGAGTTGTGCGTGCATCTTGATAAAGGCTATCTCATGATGATGCAACGCAATCCGCTATGATCTATAAATCAATACAACTAATTTTACCCCTACACCATAGCATATCATTTTCCATTGACAATGAATTTGGAATCTGGCCAGTGGCGGAAGAGCAGTGGTGAGAAAAGAAGGAAAAATATATTCTTCCAATATTTGGTGCTCGCTTTGCGAGCCACTTAGCTAGTCAGGCCAGCCAGTCATTCATTCGAACGTTCAGTTAACACTCATTTTTGCACTCACTAGCAGTTTCATCGTGTGCCCTCTCCTAAGCTCGACTGCCGTATGAGTGTGTGTGTGTTTGTGTTGGCCTATCTCTGTGTCTGTCTGCCTCTCTCTCTCTCTCTCTCTCTCTGTGTTTGGCAGCCGCCGGTGTTGGCTGTGGAAGGACACGGAGGAGGGAGCAGAGGTTTTGCTGCGCCTCGATTCGCAAGCAATTTGCACCACTGGCAGCACTTGTTGCTCGTCGCATGCGCGCCCAGTGTGCCTTTGTGGAAGAGTGTGTATGCCAGCACGAAGGCACAGACAGTGAGTCTGCCTTGCAGTGGGCTCGCACACGCAGCGCGCACTTTCGCCATCCCAATGAGCCCTGTAATATTGCGTCGCGGCTCGCGCAACAAGCTACGTGCGTGTGTCTCGGTCTGCCAGTCCGCCTATCTCAGATGAGCTTGGAGTTGGCAAGCCACACTTGTTGCCAGAGCTACTCTATTTGTTAGTATTACACATAGGCATACTTACAAACTAACACACGCACGCACACACCGGCCTAGAGCTGGCTGGACCGAAAGACAATTGTTTGCAATGGTCTGCACGCGAGCCACTTGTTTCAATGTGTTGTCGGTGACAATTGAATGAGAATAAAATCCAGAGGAGCTGTTTGCAGTAGATTGTGTCTCCCTCTATCTCTAACAATGAGCTCCTCTCCTTCTGGCTAACTAATCACAACAGAGAGTCCAGCAATCATGCTTGTCGTTGGCCCCCTGAAACCCAAGACCACCATCTAGAAGAGATTCCTGCCCCATACAGGTGTTAGTCCATACAACTGTTGATCAGAGCTCTTTGAACCCCAACTTTCTCGTCCATTCGTGATCTTGGATGCTCGTTTTATAACGGGCAGGAGTCTGCTCGAACGAGAAAACGTCGAAGCATGGCAACACTTCCTCGAAACGCCGCTGACACCGATTTGCTCAGACACTTACCCGCAGAAGTTCGGGTTAAATGTGAGATTAGCGCTTAGCTTTGTAAGTTGCTGAAGGCTCAACGCTCTTTGGCTTTCTTGCCGCACCTAAGAGCAGCTTCTTGGTCAGAGAAAAAGACGAAACGGAACGGTTTCCCGAGATTGAGAAGAGCAGGATGCTAATTGCGAGCGAGTAGCGGCCAGCCATTATGGAAGCCGCGAGAGTCCGATGAGAAATGGGATCTCGATGCATGCCGACGAGCGAGCACCAAAGGCACCTAGTATAACTCAGCTGAAGTGTGCTCGTTATCTAACTCTCTCAGATATAAAACGACTTGAAGCAATCATGATTATGAAGGGGCGTTCCGTTTGTTGGAGTTGGAAAATCGGACCCGAACAATGAGAGACGAGTGAGCAAGATTGGATGTGAAGAAGACGAGAAAGCGCACCGAATGGCATTCAAGTGAGTGCAGTTTTCATGTAATCTTTTCCTATCAACGAAATGAAGAAAACAAGATGAGCAAAAATGGTGGTTTGTTTGCACATCATGGAGTCGAATTGAGCTTAGCACCCGGCGTACAGGACGAATTGCAGCAAATCATAGATGGCAACCACCGCTGAGCTATCCGTTAGAGTGGCTCTTTGGGACGGTATGAAGCGAGTGGCGCTGGTTACTGTTATTCTTGTAGAAAGGATTCATCGTTTCATTGCGGACCTAGACGAGCAGCAAGTAAGTGGAGGAATCTTTCTCCGATAGTCCAGTACTAATGAAGCTCACTGAAGCAGTTTCTCGGTAGTTATTCTCTTGTTATTCTCCGCTTTTTTCCCCAAATTTGACCCAGTATGCGTAGCAGAGACAGGCACGAGTCTCTAAGAACAAACAAAGCCTAAAATTTTGGGTGCAACAGTATTCGCTCGTTGGGCTCTATGAGATTGACTCGTGCGCCAACAGACGATACATATGGAGGCTCACCTAGTCCTTACCCTCAGCGATCCATATCAGAAACCTAAGATCACTAACATACTGCGAGAAAACTACCGAACTAGCAAATCCAAGAGGCTTCTATTGTCCGAGAGATACCAAGTCCCGCTGAACTCATACAATCTGTATAATGAAAATTCCCTTCATGTGCTTTAGTTTGATTCATTGCTAAATGGCGACAAGTTGCACCTCTCACAGTCACTGCATCCCCTTCGAGAGACAATGAGCGAAATTTCAGTTCCTGATCGGCTCCAGTGAGGTCGTTCCATCAACTATATAGAGAAGTTGATCAATTCTTCCGACAAAGAAAGCCGAGACTCGCCCTCAGGCCGGATGAAGGGATTTAGCTGAAAGCGAAAGTGATCCACTCACAGGTCACGTGTCAATCACGCCAACTGCTCAGATTACAATCCAAGGATGTGGAAGGTGAGCTCACCGAGTCATCTACTACGGTCTTATCAAGCGCTGGGCAATAATTGATGCTGTCGCTCGTAATTTGCCAAGATTCTCCCACTCTCACTTGTTCCCTCGAAGTTCTCGTCTTGGTTGGAGAAGCATGTCGTTGATGCTGCTGTTTCTGAATCACAAGCTGCTTGTTGACTCTCAGTTAAATGATGGGGCATCGTCGTCAGGGAGTTCAACTCTTGTCGAGAGTGTGAAGAAGGGTAGAAAATGACGATTCGGATGGAGGTGAAAAAGTAGCTGGAAAAAGTGGGCGCTTTTTTACTGAAAACAAGCCAAGAAGGACCACACTCTTGGCGTCAGTCATTTCGAAAGTTCCAATGCGGAAGCACTCAATCCATCCATCCCAAAGAGCTGCACCTCCCCTAGGGCTCCAAAGCCAGGACACACACAAAGAAAGACGGGCAGGCGGATACAATGGCTAGACAAATAGCGCAATTGGAGGCCTGCCGCTTCATTGGCGGGCAGCGGCGAGACTCGCTCTCTGGTGCTTGTCTCCTTTGAGCTGGTGGACTGGTCATCAGCAAACAAGTGGCAGTCAGGCAAACAGAAAACACAGCACGAGCGCCACAATTGCGCCACGCCGTTTCGCTCAGAGAAATCTCCACTGCGCCAACACTTGGCCTGGGCGTTCAAGCAATTTGGCTTGTTTGTGTGTGTCCAGTTAGTTTCTTACAAACTACAACTGGCCATTTTTCTCAACGCTTGCAAGACGCCAACAGCAACAACAACAGCAACAACAAAAGCACCACCAGGAGCAACAACGAAACACGGACGTCAGGCATGAATCGAACAGCCAGGGAGAGTTCCCTTTTGCTCATTCGCTCGCTAGCTCGCAAGTCGGCTTAAGTAAACACATGGAGGGGCAAGAATTAGAGAGATAGTTCGAATGGGAGAGAGCGAGACTAGGCAAGAAAGAGCACACTAGGTTTGTGCAAAAATTGAGCTTGAGTTCGATTTTCGGAGCTGGAATTTGTTGGTGTCCGGCCGCCAGAGTTCGGCCCACTCAGAGTCTCGGCCGAGCTCCCAGCCAGCTCAGCTCGCCAAGCCGCCCGATCGATGGTGCCGCCCAGCCGAGCCACCCGCCAAGGCAGGGCCGGAGTTGTTGAGCAGAAAAATGGCCAGACCGAAAGAGAGGAGCCAGGATGTCCCTCGAGCTGGTCTGTTCCGTTCGATTTGGCCGCTCTTAGCAACACTCTTGCCCTAACTGCAAGTCTCACTCCCACTCCAACTGCAAGTCCAACTGGCCAGTCTCTCCTGCCATTGGCAGACTTCCCAATCGACATGCTAAGTATTCCTCTCGGGCTTTTTGTTTTTGTTCTCGCCCGACCTGGACCGAGCCAATAGGCTGACAACAATCGAGCACCCCGATGATGGTGTGCTCTGCCATGGGCTAGCCTGTGGAGAATCTCCTCCGCTTGCAAAGGAAGAATCACCCGACACCCCAACTTTCCAAAAGTCCACTGCCGACTCCATATCCTGGCCATCCTTTCCTCTCTCTCTCTCTCTCTCTCTCTCTCTCTCTCTCTCTCTCTCTCTCTCTCTCTCTCTCTTTCTCTCTCATCTCCTGATATTG
>Ga0058701_10000856_pt1 | contig 20765 bp, 13 predicted proteins | sample AgamicOrMae_FD_97039 | JGI IMG/M metagenome (GOLD analysis project Ga0058701, IMG submission 97039) | Agave microbial communities from Guanajuato, Mexico - Or.Ma.e | ecosystem: Host-associated > Plants > Phyllosphere > Phylloplane/Leaf | place: Guanajuato, Mexico | collected 2012-06-04 | reverse complement strand
TTTAAGGAAATAGAAAAAAAAATTTAAAAAATAAAAAAATAATAAAAAAAACCTTCTTTTGTCTCCCCCTCTCTGGAAAAAGGATTAAAAATTGTTTTTTTAAAAATTTTAAAAAAAAAAAAAAAAAAAAAAAAAAAAAAAACTTGGTGTTGCAAAATTACTTAGTGCTCCCAAAATTGGACAGATGTCCCACAGTAGGACATTCCCCAAATGTCATACCTATTTTCTTATAGTTTCGAGGTTGTTTTGTCCTCCTTGTATACGTGAAAAAGGAGCTTATCTTACAAAAAATGGCCGGAAAGGACTATTGCATGGGACATGGAAGTATTGGCCTGCTTCAGGCCCGGTTTTGATAATATGAGTACCGCTGTATGGGGCATATTTAAAAAAATATGTTTCATGCTTGTTGCGTGAGTGAATTACTTGTCGGGGGAGCGATTATAGAAATGATTTCTCACCCGCCAATTCTCTCCTCTCTTCCGGGACGCGACTGGGCGCCTGAATCATGGGCACACTTCCCACGATGCCATTCGTCAAACCGACGATCATGGAGAAGAACATGGCATTGTATTCCCCTCCGATGATGGGCGCCCCGCGCGGAGTGGCGCACATCAATAGGAGCGGCACCAAAGGCAGCCGCAAGGCAGCGAAAACCAGCAGCTGCACCCGCGACCACTCGTACGGCACAGAAGCAATCACCTACAACACCATTGCGTCGAGGTTGTTGTCATGCTGTGATAAGTCCAGAGGCTTGTGACGATCCAAATTATCAAAAATTATTTGATTTATTATCATTTTTTCAAAACCCAGGTCGGAGAATCCATAGCATATCCATACATGGATTTACAAAAATCCAAAATTATCCTCATGGATATCCTTGATTTTTGTATGTCAGTCTTCTATTATCCATACAAGTGTTGATATCCACATTTATATCCAAGCAAGGATACCCATGCAAGGACATTCTACAATGGATATCCGTCAAACATAAATATCAATGAATGGATACCCATTTATGGATATCTGTCTTCAATTATTCGTGCTTTTATGGATATCCATGGATTTCTATGGATATCCATGCATGGACTTGCTATGGATTCTCGATCCAAGGAATCGTCTTTTTAAACTGTTCTAAGTGCTTACTCTTGAAGAATACTCAAAATGTCGAGCACCAACTTTTCCAAAACAGTGGAGTCTCGTTATAACGACGCTCGCGGGACCGGAAGAAAACGTCGTACTCTCAAGAGAGTCGTACTATCGAAAATCGCTATATAATCTGCCCAAAACATGGGGAAATGCCTGTAATAAGGGAAAACGACTAAATAACGAATTTTTCGGCCTAATTACACCTTATTTTATTTGAAAAAATTCTTTAAACGTATCAAGAACGAATGGCAAGTGCACTAGCTCTGAACGTCCACCCTCGCGCAAATGCTTACAGGCAACTGAAACGAGCCACCGAGAGACCACAGCCCTCCCGCTTACTCCCCCTCCCTGCTTTTCCTGGCCCTTCACCGTGGGGAACGCTCAGCGAATTACTCGGAAAAGAGTCCGAACCAGCTGTAGCTGCCTGAGCGAAGTGCGGGAGTGGAAAGCGACGCGCGTCAAGGGAAAACGCTCGCAGGGCAGAGCAGAGATTGCTCTAGCTTGAGCTGTTAAACGCTCTAACGAGAAAAAAACGTCATGAGACCAAAAATAACGTCGTAATATCGAGAAGGTCGTTCTAACGAGTTTTTTTCCCCGTAAGACCGAATTCATTCTGGCCGGGACCATGCAAAATCGTCGTTCTAACGAGAGTGTCGTTGTATCGAGGGTCGTTATAACGAGACTCCACTATACCAAGTTTTTAAAACTGTCATCTCGTAAATACTTTACGCAGTGTTCTGGGAAAGGACTTGAAAAGCGTTTAGTGATTTAGTGTTCTTCTTGATCCTTAAATATCGCTGTATCCTGGTCGAAGTCCGTAGCACGGATAATAAGACAAGAACATCCGTGCGGATATCCGTATGGATATACATGTGAATGCTCAGAGGGTGTGGATATTCGTACGGATATCCGCGCCCTTTAACCATTTATTTGGATATCCATGAAGATATCCGTGCGGATGTCCGTGTCGAACCATCCGTACTACGGACAGTTTGACTAGGGTAAAAAGCATGCACATTCTGGTAATACTAGCCCACCTTTCCGAGGAGATCGGAGAAATTGAAAATGGCCATGAGGATAACTCCCATCCAACTGCCGTATTTGCAGCTTATGATTTCGGACTCGATGCCGGGATACAAGCAAGAAGTGACGAAGTAGGCTAAACCTATGGAAAGCATGTACGGCCAGATCGCCCGAGCCACCATCCACCGGGCCTCCAATCCTCCTGTTAACACGGAAACATTAAGATGTTCGGAGTTCTCTATTGCAATCTTGGTTACACGCTCCTAGCACCGCCCACTTGCAGCATAAAGTCCTATGGCCCAATGTTCATCGCAGAATTAGTGCTGTCGATCTCACCATTTGTGTTGCTATACAACCCGAGGTTAAGTTGAGATTTTTATAAAATAAAGCTTACAGTATAAGGCAACCTTGAAGGTGAACTTACTTGCGAGGCCGCCGAAAGCTCTGACTCTGAGCGTAGGTGTCACGCCTCTCCCCGAGCCACTGCGAACCCTCACAATGACATCCTCAACTTTGTAAGTGGGTCCTGTCGAAGAACCGGAAGGGGCAGACGCCGCGGTACTTCCGGTGGCTTCGTCGACGATCACCGAACCGGAAGAGCTCCCAATGGTCGTCGTCGTGACTGGAAGAATCGGCGGCGCCCCTCCGGGCTCGTAGACCGGATTCGCGAAGCTGTAGCCGGAATATTTCGATGGTCCGGGCGATCCGGTGTCCCCGCTTTGATGCAATTTCAACATCCCGTATTGGTTGCGCCCGACGTTGTCAGCCTCAGCTTGATCCATCTGCAAAGATTCGCCAAAAATCTCTTTTTTTGCAATAGACGCAGCAACCTGCATCAACGCACACTATTGGTTTAAAGGTCCTTTCAAAGACGGGCGTTTCAAAAGTAATTTCGCTTTAGTCGGCCCTTAAAAAAAAAAACAATCTGCAGTTGACTTTTTGTATCGCCTCTATTTTTGTGTATCAAAAACTGTTTTTTTCACACTTTTATTGCCGAGGAAGAATGCCTTGCTTTTTCGTCCACGCCGCGTGGGAAAACGTGGGCACTGCTTATGGGCTTATATTTGTCTGCGTAAGTGAAAAATAGCTTAGAAACCCATCATATTTGGAGCTATGAGTTCTGCCAACCAATGGAACTCCCGTATCCTTAACGTCATAATTTTAGTTCCCTATGACGCAATTTGTCCAGGAAACCCACGTGTTCGGTAAGCAGCAACGGTTCGAAGAGCGCCCACGCAAGTCGGTATAGGCAACACGCGTGACTCTTGAGAGTCGATGTTGCCTATCCGAGCGACGGCGGGCGCTCCGATCCGAAAGCTTTCTAAGTGTGGATATATCTTACCAGGCCGACATCTTCCGTTGGTTCCAGAGTAACTTTACAGCCTTCCCTACACAACGTCATGTAAAATTTGACGAAGTCAGAGTTCCGTACGGCCTGATGGAGAATCGAACAGCATCCAACCAAAGTCATCGACAATACGAAGAAAATGAGCGTGTTCATTTTTTGGTCATCCAAGAGAAGCTTCGTTATGATCCGGTTAGTAGATACAATGAATCCGGCAGCACCTAAAACAAAATGGCGGATGATTTAGAGGGGAAAAAAAACTCGAAAAAAATCATGGCAAAGTGCAAAGGAGTGGTTGATTGTATTGTTTATCATTGACTTACTTTCGCCTGCCATAACAGCTTGCGTATATCTGGAAGGTAACATACTCGTGTATCCGTAAAAACTTGACTGTTGAACTGAAAAAAAGTTTATAAATTTGTGGAACCTTTTTTTCCGATACAGAGTAAAACGTTAATCATCTTCACAAACCTGTGCATCCGAGCGCAACAACCCCAACCGCGGCAAGGTTAAAGCTATATGATGTATCGGCGCTAAACAGTTCCCACCAAATTTCACATGTAGCTACAAACAGTAACGTGAAAAATGCTACCACATATCCTGTAAAAAAAAGAATTAGCGTAAATTTCTGTTATCGTCATCGTCTGATAAAAAAAAAGTAAAATAAAAATAAACAAACGGCGCATCAGCCCGCTTACCAAAGTTAATTCTTGTGTGAACTGATAAAACTTCCACTAACAGGTTATTTAACATAACTGCAACTGATCCTACTAAGATATATAGAAGAGACATATCAAATACTATCGTCGTTCCAGGATATCGATTCCGGAAGTAGTCGACTGCTATGATGAAACTGAAAGAAAAAGACGGTGAGTCAGTTACGGTACCGGTAAAGTACCGTTTACATTCAGCACCGGCAGTTCCACTGATTTGCGTCTGGAGTTTAGCCAACTAAGCGTTTTAATAAACGAAGGGGGTTTTCTGAAAAGATAGTACCGGTACGCTATAGGTATGTATCGTTTTTCAAGCACGAGGGAGTTTTGTGGGCGATTAAACCAAACTTCACCCATGTAGCCCTGCAATGCACTATAGAGGAAGTAATGTTGTTTGTAATTACAGTCAATGTTTCTGCTTTTCCAGACTTTTTTTTTACAAAAATTTCAATCTAAATTTCTTTCCCAAAGTAAAAGAAAGAAAGAATGTTTGGGCATGGTAGATGGCAATGTTTAATCAACACTAGGCCTAAGGTACTCATTATGAGAGGGACTCAGGGATTCTGCCTTACGCTTCTTGGCACAGAATACTCGTTCATCTGTCAGGTATTTGTGGTATGATCGTTTTATTATCGTAGAGTTTTCAACATAAAACGCAGTTCTGTGAAGCTAATACGGCAGGCTACGGTATGTGAAGTTATCGGGTTCCGGGCATACACAACTCGCTTCACGGGGGCGTATAGGAAGGGTACTGGTATACCGTAATGATACCCTTTTTGAAAAGTCAGAAAATGTGATTTTTTTACCTGTTATACGGTAGAAGAAAACCCACACCAGCGAGGACGAGGGCGAAATAAATACAATTCCATTTGTCCACTGGCGGAGGTAACTGGCTAAAGTTTTCATTTTTTAGTCTTTTGGGCATAAACTCCGCCTGCTTATGGTCGGCCCTGCTACCAAGAACCACGTAGCCTTTGCAGAGGGTGTCTAAATCTTCCATTTCAATTACAGGACGACTCATGATTCTAGATTTACGGGCACTCTTGTAAGTACGAAAACTTCCACAGTTACACCAATAAAATCTCAGTTAAGAACGAACTGTTTGTCGTTTCCGGCGTGATAAACATTATATACAAAGTCAAGGTCAATCTTGTGACTCATGGTGTGATTAGTTTTCTTCTTCATTTTAAGGTTTCGATGAAAAGTAAGGCGTAATCAACGATTTTAAAATAACAACAAACGCAAAAGCAAATTTCACGGCATTTCATTGATTTCTACTCTCCGCGCGCATGAGCGAACTCACAGAGCTACCAACGCTCCCGTTGTTGGTGACGCGATTTTGATGGGGTATCCATGCCGGCATAACTTTTCTCAAAATCGCAATGAGTTACGGAAACATTTTTTGAAGAAGTCATATTTGCATTAGTTGTAGTTGAACTCAATGTTAAGACTTTTTGTTATTCAGCGAAAACGAGCAGTGAAGTTGGCCTAAGTTGCCGCTCTGCGCAGCAGCCGACATCTGGATGGCTAGTTAATCTGGATTTCCCCAAAATCGAAGAAAATAACTAATATTGAACCTTATCTGAAAGAAATTTTACATGGGCAAAATATTCCTTAGTTACAAGTATGCTTTCCTCAGAAAGTTGTAGATTCTAGCACATTCTCGTCCAAAGACGTTCTCGTCTGGATCATTCTAAAGCGATATATCGAAACGGCAGCGATAACTGGAGTCGATAGTAACAGCTGACAGACAGACAAAACATAGCAAGACAGACAGACGAAGTCGACGCAGTGTCATCGTAATCGGAATTGTTATTACTCATCTAGGCAATCAAATAATTTCGTGTATTCAGTTTTCTTAGTGTCCGTAACAATGTCGCTTAACACATCACACACTGATGAGGGTGTGCTAATTTACACAGGGGAAGCGTAAGTGTTTCACTTTGACGAGCTGGTTTGCAAACGTAGAGAAGCCTAGAAAATTAATGTGTCAGTCGTCGGTAGTTACGTCAACATCAAATCTAAAAATGCCCTACCTCTGTATAGGGTCGATTTTATTTTATATTTTTATTTTTTGTTTTCGTAGCAACTGCTGTTCTTTTATCTATTTGGACGGTTTAACCCCTAAATCCGCGAATCTCCGGGTTTGGTTGAACGTCTTCCTGTCTTAGGCTATCCCATGGATATTGTTATTATTCATTCGAAGTACTTCCGCCATCATTGTCGCGTTTTTTTATTTGTATTGATAGCATTTGCCTCGATTATTGCATAGTTTTCACTGAATATGTGAACGGTGAAACGGTTTCCGACGTTCGGCCCGTGGTTGTTGTGCAATATGACGTCAACTGGGAGACCTGTATCTTTACAGACTTGCCAGTATTATTCCGCCCTTTAAGACGACTTCTCTGCGGTAAAATGCTGAAAAGTGCAGTTACAATTAGGGAACAACTTAGTACACACAGCTTCAGATTTTTTATTGAAATCAACCTTTCTTTCCATTGTTTAGGATTCTCCTCTACTGTGACAACACCACCTTAGAATTCCGTGGGGTGGAACTTCCAGAGTTCCGCAATAGCAAGCATGGGAGGATATACCTCACCACTCACAGAATGATCTTCAACAACAAAAGCAAGTCAGACAAAATGCTCAGTTTCAGCTTCCCATTTGTTAGTTTAAGTGAAGTAAGTACTGATGCTTCATTTTCAGACGTTACAAAAATCTGAAGTGTATCACAACTGATAATATAAACTGTTTGACTCAGGTTGAATTGGAGCAGCCAGTCTTTGGAGCTAACTATATCAAAGGAAAAGTTCGGGCACAGCCAAATGGAAACTGGGTTGGAGAGGCTAAGTTCAAACTGCAGTTTAATTCTGGTGGAGCGATAGAATTCGGCCAAGCCATGCTGAAAGTTGCCCAAATGGGTAAGTAGTTCGCACTAATTTCTGTCATATTGCCCCGTCAAAGCTTTTAGTAATTAGACTTGAATTTATTTTTCCAGCTGTGCGTATGGGTCCTCCAAATTACGACCCTCCTCCGTACACTCCACCCCCAGGCCCTTGGTATGCAGCACCACCTCCAGCCTACACGCCTAACCCCGCTGGATACTATGGATGGGTTCCCCCAAGAGAAACCTTCCCAAATATGCCTAACCGTAAGTAAATTACTACTTCTCCTGCCTACTTCTGCTCAGGACATCCCAATAAAACTGCCTATTGTTTGAATACTACCTATAAAAAGAGCTCAACAGTAATTTTAAGTTGCTAAAATGTGGGTTTACTTATTGTGGAGTGATATGTGGTTCTTAGGCCCCATCTCTTGGCACTGAGCATATATTGGTTCTTAAAGGTGTGATATTTTCAAAGTATTAATCTGTTGTGGTTTTCATAGGTTTTTAAAAAGATTTCCACGACTCACGGCTAAAATCTTCGTTCCATGTACGCAAGTTTCTTTGTAACAATTGGATGTTGGTGTGATTTGACCTAACCTGGATTTGCCTATGCTTAATGCCAGAGTTGTGGCTGTTAGTTGTTTACTAAAAATCAGCTGACCTAATGAAACCCTGGCATATTTTTATTGAGTCTTTGATTAAGAAGTTTTTTGATATAAACATGACTTATATTGCCCTTTCTATATTGCTGATCGCTATATCTTTGCTTTGCTTCTTTTGATGAGTATTCGAACCACTGTAAGCGTGTTTCGCCTCGTGCCCGATTGTTCCGTGTACCAATGTCGCTCACTGTGGAAAAAGCACTGAATTTTCTAATATTTTCTCTGTTTTAAACCTAATATTCGAATATTTTTTTTTTATACTTATGGGTATATTTGGAGGCAGGAATAATCATTTAGTTAGGCGTACTGTAAATTTTGATAAATTCATTTCTTTAATTGTTTTGAAAATTTAGACGTTTTTGTCCTGCCTTCAGCACCGACAAACCTCTCATTAACTACCACCAAAATTAACCCATTTCTGCTCAGTAAGAACCTTTGAATCTTCCAGTCATTTAAAGAGAATCTCTTTAAAAATCTAAAACTTATCCTCCCAACTTTTACAGCTAGGTCTACTCTATTTTTTAAGTACTATTTACATTTTCCTTTTTCGAAACGTAGGATGACTTTCACGTTGGAAGATTATTTTTGGGGCCTCAAAAGTGCATTGAATAAGTATTATTAATGAGCGGCAGCTAGCGGTTATGAACAAGATCTCAGATGCTTATTTTGTTCGGTCAAATAGTTAAAGAAAAAAAATGTGAAAAGAGGTGAGCGTCCTTGTGTTATCGTCCGTTTCTATAATTTGATTTTATGTTTTCAGCGAACACTGTGTTTATGACCGACATGCCACCGCCATACCCTGGCATTAACGGCTATTCTGGGTATGCTTCAGCCCCCTCCGCTCCTGGAGCAGCAGGCTTTACCGCTCCCCCGCCACCACCACAAGGTTAGTCACGGCTTTAGAAGTCATCTTCATTCTGAAACTAGCAGGCAAACTTCCTGTTTATCGTTATGATACTTTTCTGTATTCAGTCTTTACTTAACCAGTGCGGGGATCCGTTTTGAATCGAGGCAAACTTAAACCAAGATATGTAGTTAACCTAGTGTTAGGTTTTTGAAGGTAAAAAGCAAGGTAGTCCTTGGTAAACACTGTTTTACTTTTTACCGGAGCGATGACCAAACCTTGGTGAAACTAAGTAGACAAGTGTTTTAGACAGCTCGTGGCGTAGCAACGCGATTGCTTTCGCCTTGCTACGCCAATGCAAGTAATTGCAAATTAACATCTAATTTTTGTTTTAAAGGTCAAGAAAACCGGGAGAGTCAAGAAAGAAAGAAAAATGAAGCTAAAGAAGAAAAACCAGGAAAATCATGAAATACCGTTGAAAGGTCCTTCCCCTTTTTCCTCTCCTATAGTGATTTTCGTGAAGTTAGGTTGTCTCTCACGAGTGAAACTGTGAGCGTAGATCAAACGAACCCTCTTTTGAAACGTATTATCTCTGTGTGAAAGAGTGAGGTCAGTTTCATGTTTCGTTGATTGTTTCAGATGCCAAGGCCGCTGAAGCCGCCCAGAGCGCTTACTACGACCCGAATAAGCCCCAGTGCGCCTACGTCCCTCCTCCTGCTTACTACGTAAGTTCCTTGCAGGTTTTAGGGAGCTCTCCGATACACATGCACCTCCTGTTTTTCCCTGATTTAACTGCACTTACCTTCAAGAACTTCCGAAAGTCGATCAATCCATGTCGGAGACCTTTCGCGTTGAGAAATGTCCGTTTAGGATGACATTTTAGTGAACTTTCATTTAGAAATTCTAGGAAGGAGAACTTGAATGTTGGAAAACTTGTGTAATGGAGAGCTTCCCCGTAGGAGAATTTCCACCTACAAGGGAACCTCTCCGACCGTAGAATTTCACATCTTGTTGAAAATTTGCAGATGCATTTGAAAGGCTGAAATATACGCTAGCACTTGAAATCAGGTGGGGATATTCGCAAGCACCCCTGCTACAGAGCGTTAAAGTTGACCCTTCCTCTCCCCCTTCTCTTATAAAGAAGCAATCAGGTGGTGAGGGTGGAGTGGAAGTGCGCTCTGTAGCACGGGCGCTTGTGAATATCCCCACCTGATTTTAAGTTGTAAGCATATTTCTAAGCCTTTCGAATGCATCTGCAAATTTCAACGAGATCTGAAATTCTATGGTCGGAGAGGTTCCCTAGTTCGAAAAACTTCCACGAAGGAAATTTTCCATGTAAGGAAACTTCCATGTAGGAGAACTCCCATTTGGGAGAATTTTCATGTGGAAGAACTTTCGGAATGGAGGATTGTCGTGTTGAAGGACACCCTTCATCTCTGAATGGGAATGCTTCAGGGGCGTTTGGACACCTTTTTTCTAAGGAAGAGTGAAATTCATCCACCCGTAACTGTCCTTTGTACAGAGGACTGACCTTTCGAGCTTTTATAAGTTTCTTGGCATGAAAGTGTGCAAAATCGACCCTGTAAAAAATGATAATTTTTAATCAACGGGCTTAAAGAGAGTACTTTAAAAGCAATGGAGAAAATCTGTCTTGCGTTTATTTAGGCATGATGCTGCACGATTGGGTGGTGTTCGGTGTATGACATTTTTTAATTAACGACTCGTTTCCCAGTATACAGTGAGATATCTTTTCGCCGGTCTGTTCCAGGAATCCCCGCCGTCTTACCAGCATGCAACTAGCAAGAAACAACAGTAAATCTCCTGAGTCATCGCTGCGTTTACGGTAATTGATATTTGTATTCCCACGTTTGGAAAGTTGATTCGGGAAAGAGGCGGAGACGGAATCGAAAGCAACGAAAAAAAGACGTGTTGCCGGGAATAATGGTGTGTTTCAATTTGTCATTGTATTGGCTCTGGCATGTTTTGTACAGGGAGGATTATGGTGTTGCATAGTAGAGTATCATGTGTTGGAAGGGGCAAAGTGTTAATCATGTTTACGTGTATATAACTGTTAATCGCTTCAGTATTCGGCGCCTTTTGAAGTGCATTTCGGACTTGTTGGCACACCTGTGCTATTTGTCGACTGCTAGAATATTTCACTCTCACTGCATTTCTCATAAATTTTGATAAAGGGGTAGCTCGATTGTGCGCACTCTACTTTTCAAATTCCATTCTGTGTCACTCTTTGCTTTTCGTTTGTCATTGTTTTAAGGAGAGGTGTATTACAGATATTACGAGGTCGAGTAGACGATTCCATATTTTACTCAATCAACTTGTTTATTCATGATCATATTTTTGTTATCTTTGGTTCTGTTCGAGGAGGATTGTTGTTTCTGCACAGCAGTGAGCATTTCCCGGCGGAACCTGCGGCAGAACACGATTTCTGTTATTCACAAATTTTAATAAATGTTCCATCAATTATATTGAGTCTAAAAGTTACTTGGCATTGTTGAATCTTTATAGCTTTTCTGACAAGGGGTTCCAACTACCAATGTGGTTACCCAGATATCAACGTGAGCGGCTCAAGATATATCAACCAACAATATATATCTGACGTCTTAGGTCCGATTCGATATCTGAACGATCAACAACTGGTCTCAATCAAGAATCTCCCTCAAACATCCCGTGCAAAGGAATTGAAAAATAAGTCAATGAGAGAAGAGCCATTAGCAGCATACGATTGCTCCATACATTCAATCAGTACGTCAGTAATGATCACTGTCGTGTGAGGGATCTAAAACGTCAGTTGCTCTGTATCCTTACGTAGAAAAGTTCGCAAGCTAAATTTATTAGATGTAGTCCTTCCACTTCTAGATGACATTTATCTACATTATTTGATAATTAATGATTATTTGATATTTAATGATATCAAAACATCCACGCCATTGGCAATACAGTTGTCCGAGCCACCGAAATTCCTAGGCATTCATAAATTCGTCGGTAGTACTGTACTTAACAATTTTACGTTTTAGGTTTATCAGCTGTTTGCTGCCCTAGTTAACATTTCAGGTGATAATTTGGAATTGAGCGAGGTTTACTAATACATAGAAAAGATAAAAGTTCAAGAGTCGCTTCTTGAGTAGGATCGCTTGAAAAATTGGTTCTTTACTCTTATCGGAACGATTGAATGCTCCAGTCCACCTGTTAAGGAGAGTACTTCAACTGTCCACCCCCAATTTTCTTTGAACCCTCACGACTTTAAGACAGCGGTAAAGAAAGATACCCGAAGACTGACGGTGCTGCCGAAATTAATTTTTACTATGTAAAAAATAGCGTTCAAAATTATACACAAAAACTTTTTGCGGTAGAGCCAAAACATTGGGCATTCCTTATGGTAAAGTGGAAAGTAAGAAACCTTCGTGGCGAAAATTTCAAGGAATTTGCGATATCTTAAACGGTTTTTGAGGTATGGCCATTTTATTGATATTATTCTGCATGTAGTTAGATAAGGGTAATTTTTATGGTTTTCAATTTTTTGGCCGCACGGCTCGGAAAACGTATTTTCTGCATTGTTCTGGTGTCTATACTTTTAAGCAACACTGAAAACAATTCAGAAAATACGTTTTCCGAGCCGTGCGGCAAAAATTAAAAACCACAACTATTACCCCTATCTAACTACATTCAAAATAAAATCAATGAAATGGCCACAGCTCGAAAACCGTTAACGATATCGCAAAGTCCTTGAAATTTTGGTTCCGAAGTGGTCTTACTTACCACTTTTCCAGGACTGCCTAATGTTTTGGATCTACCTCAAAAATAAAAGTGTTCAATTTTTAACGCAATTTATTACACAGTAAAAATTAGTGTCGGCAGCAAGTTTAGTGGTTGGGTATGATTCCATACCGCTATTTTAAAGTCCTGGGGGTTTCAAGAAAATCGGGGGCGGACAATTGTATTACTCCCCTGGTAAGCTCACTCTGATAGCTATGCAACACAGGCGACTTTTAAAATTACCTTGATAGACGAAGTTAAGCTCGGGGTGCCCCACATTCTGGCGATATTCCACCAAACGAGATCGTCGTCCAGGGTTTTCAGCGACTGCAGAAAGTTTACGCAATGTTTCTGAAAAAGAAAAATCAGACGTCAGTGTTTCCTTTGTTGAATCCACCCACGGGTAGGCCCCTCATTGAAGATTCCTTTAGACTGAAAATGTGTTATGTTGGCAACACTTGATTTCAAAGCACGAGTGTTACCAACATAAGCGAACTTGGTTTGTAGTTTACCTGCAACGGACGAGGCTGATAGCAACTCAGGTACGGCAGTGCTGCAATTAACAAAGGTCTGAAATCGTCTCCTTCTAATTTCAAATTAATACATAGGTTGCCAGCACGGGATAAAATTGCTTTTTGAAGTTTGTACAGTTGAGAAAATCGGTAGGCCGAGCCTTTGTCCTGCAAATGGCTCTTCTTCTCGCTTGATTCTAATACTTTCGTCAACTCTGGAAAAACCTCCCTGAAAAATAAAGGAAAACATTAACTACAGCGCAGGTAAACACGATCCTATGACAATTTCGCCTAAGACGAAAGTGATTTTTACCCTAGACAGTAGAGAGCATTGACAAGCCATCTTATGATTCATTTTGAAGTAAATAAAGAAAGGTTGCTCGGCTCGAACCAACGCATGGGGGGATGAGGCGACATTTTCCAGTCACGGCCGCGCTCGGTTCATCTCCAGTCTAACAAGAATGTCAAGCAGATATTGCTGAAAACGCGGATCCTATCATTAAGCATGTCAAGCCTCATGTTTTTCAACTTCTTAGGGACGCGTTCGAGAACAGCACCCGGGGATGTTCTTTCTCTGTATAACACATTGAGCTCTCATAAGAGAGAAAGACAGAGCACCCTTCGAGTGGTGTTTTCGAACGCAGCCTAGTGAGGAAATACGGCGACTTCTCACTAACGTTTTCCGCAAAATAAAATTGGCAAGGCAACATCACACATCACATGTTGGAGCCGGCCACCCTGCTGTACATTTGGAGAACCGTCCTCCGATTGGAAAAAAAATCCCCCTGCGGAGCGATTTCTCCAGAGTACGGTCCCGATCTAAAGTAAGTACAGAATACCAAATGAAGCGGGTCACTTTTAATCTGGATTGTTCGTCATGATAGCGTGGACTTTCCATAGAACAAAACACGAACATCCTTAAATCAAAACTAGTGAGCCTGCAAGTAGAGAGTGGTCAACTGAACCGAGTGACCATACCAAGTTTCGGATCCCAACCAATCAGCGAAGGCAAAAGCTGGATCCCAACCAATCAGATCGGTGGAATTCAAAAGGACTGTTAGAGTTGGCCACTCTCTGTTACACTACAGTCTCTCTAATTATGACACTAAAAATCGGTTTGGAAAACAGGCTTTTCCTCCATGAGCAACCATTCTTTGTTTACTACGTAACTTCAACATTTTTCCATTTTTCTTCGAGGATCGTCATTTTATACTTTGTCAAGCCTTACCCTCCCTACCAAAACCTCGGAAGGGGCTTCCACAAACAAATAGCCAATAAATCAATTTCACGACTTGTCAGATACTTACTTGACTACCCGCGGTCTCAGGAAATCTTTACAGGAGTCGGCCATCGAGCACAAGAGGCCGAAAGCGGTTCGGAAGATCAGTGGCGGTTGATCCCTTCGCAAGCGGCTCACAAGTGGCGCCCAGATCGTGTGCGCAACAGGCAGCAAAATGTCCGGAAAAGCGGTCAAAGCACGAATACCAGCCGCCATAGTGCGCAGAGCAAGGAAGACCAGGTTGCTGTCAGGACTACCAACAAAATGCAGCGACCGTCGCAAAACTGATTCGAGTAACAATATCTCTGGTGGCGGTTGTCGTTTATCATCATTTTCATCAGCCTTCTCATTTTCTGTAACAGGAAAACAAGTTCGTTTATTCCCATTTCCGGAACACTTTCGATAAGGGATTTGTATGCGTGGTATTTCTGGAGAAAGTTGATGTTTTGTAGTTGATGAAGTTGACGTTTTGGATGTGGGATTGCTGAGTACATAGAAAACTCAGGGAGTTTTTGTTCTCTGGAAAAGTCAAGAAATGTCTGTTCCACACTTGGAATCTTTTTTTTTTCTTCTCCCAAAAATCAAGTCTAGATATGCCAGCAGGTTTTTTTGGAGCCTGGATTAACTTAAGATAGGTACTATCGTCCCATAAGGTATTGTCCAGTTCTGGTCGCGCGGGAAGGCTCCGCCTTATGGGAAATGCATTGACCACCGCATCGCCTAGTTGCACGACGAGGGCCGGACTTGTGCTCAGTCCAAAAGGTCGTCGTGCAGCAAGGCGGAGGCCAATGTATTTCCCCATAAGGCGGAGCCTTCCAGCGCGACCACAACCGGACAATATCTTTTGGGACGATAGTACAATGCAAACCTTGATTACCTTGGAGAGGTGTAAAGGAAACCAGCGACAACTTAAGCAGCAATGAGCTATTATATTTCTTGAAAAAGAAAAAAATCAACAAGCCGTGATTTTTTGATTTGAGGACATAAGAGTCTGGAAAAGGCTTTTCTTTTCAATCTGGAAAAATCAGGTTACGTCGCTGTGGCCTCTTCCAAGGTATTTCAAGAAGAAACGTACGAAAAACAACCCCATCTAACACTCATTGGACCATGAGGAAGTTCCGAGGCTGAGGAGAGGGTGTTTTCGTTTATTTTCTATATTGCGTTACGACTGCTTTGAAGGCAAAGGGAAGCGTACCACTTCGAAGTTGTTGTGCCAATAAATGGGGCTGTTTACTGGGAGGCAGCACGTTGTCGCTCTCTCCGGGCGTGTCATCGTTGTCGCTCATATCAACGTCTTCCTCAGCTTGAACAACGTTCTTGTGATACTCCACGAGAAATTCGACCGAGCGCCAACTCCGTTCGGCTGCCCCAATCGAGGGTTCGATCGCCACTTCGTTTTCGTCGTCGTTTTCGAACTCATCTTGCCCTTCTTCATCTTCGCCTTTGAGCCAGCTGTTGATGCAAGTCGCAAAAGTCCAAAAAACGCGAAGATGGGCTTCGGCATGGGTCTCCTTGTGTTCATCACAACTTCGTAACAAAACCTGCAATAAAACGTACGCAGACGTCTTAAAATATCCTAATCGGCTACTCTCGGCCCGTTGCAAATATTTACCAACATACGAACAGCCCTACTTAATGTGACCCCTACCTTGCTTGAATCAAGATTTAACTCTGTATTAAAATACTGTTATACGACATAATAAGTCAAAACAATCAGCACTTAGTTTAAAAATTACACAGTTTTTAAACATTTTCTTGGCAGAAATACGGTAGGTTACCATCTTGATGATTGGTATCATGTTTAATATCCCATTTCTGTCGCGACGATTCTTTTTAAACGATCCATGTAATTAAACAACAGTCGTCCCGGGGTGAAAAAAAAGAAAAAAAAATGAAAATGTGTTTACTCGCTCGCAAACTCCATTTCAAAATACACTAGTCCTTCTTGACGTGCGTTCAAGTCTCCTGTTATAAATGCAGGCTTTCCAAGGACGTGCGAATAAAACTGCCCCAAAAAATAATAATAAAGTCAAAATTGAGAAACAACGTAAACTAGTAGGCTATCAGAAAACTATGTATTTTAAAGGCGCTCATCATATTTGCAGATACCTATGGAGTTGTTGCGATTTCGTTGTTTTCCGACCGACTTACGTCATTGACGATATCTCGGATCCCCGGAAGGGTATCTTGCGATGCGTGCCTCAGCACCAAAGTAAGGGCGTCAAAAACGGCGGGATTCTCATGGGGTCTCCGAAGGCGTGTGGATAGAGTATGAGAAATATAGTCCATATTTGCGTTAAGCAAACTGATGATGTCTTGGTGGCCAGTTACACTTGCTATTAACGACAAGGCTTCAAGTCCTGCTGAGGCGATCAAATAATTGGCAGACCCAGCTCGCTCCAAAACGGGGTACAAACCGCGCAGTAAGCTGGGCTCGATGGCACTTGGGTTCATAGCTTTAACACAGCAGCCAACGCCCTCTGTTAAAATACAGATCTGAAAATAGAGATAAAAGACAGATCTTAAGTAATTGCTCACCATCGGCTATTGAGTGCACTGTAAATTTAACAAGTGTAATTTTCCACCGTTTGCGTTACACCTTACGTTGAAAACTCGAGAGAAATGAAGCATAAGGCACGTAACCTTACTTAAGTTAACCTAACCTCGCGGTATGTAGCGAGGCAAAAGACACGTAAGCTAACGTTGCTATATCCTTTCCGTTGACCTTGCCGTGGTTGACCTAACCAAGCCTAATGTAACCAAGGTTCTCCTAACATGCGCGTGCGTGGTAAATCCTAAAAATGTAATGAAATATTAAACCATGGCGGCACACCGAGAGGCTATGCCGATGCCACCTTTCAAATTGACCGTACAAGAGAGACTATGGTCTCTTTAGTATACAGGGCTGCATCCAAATAATACGACAAGGGGGCATAAAACAAAAGTTGAGGGGATAAAACTTGAGAGGAATCACATCGGGATTCTGATACAGCAAAATTTAGAGTGTTCCTGGCATTTAGCCGCGATTACGGATGTTTATTCACATAAGTTAACTTTAGAAGTCAAAAAGGTAACAGCATCAAACTTTGATAGACGTGGAAAATGGGCAAAACTAAAAATTTGGTCCGACAATAAAAGCACCAACAAGGAAAATCGTAAAGATACGAAGTATGAAAATTTCAAGTAGAGTATTCTGATAATCAGAAATAAACACTTACCCTCAAAACACTTTTCTGGGACTGAGAAAGCGAGACATCGTCTTGAAAACTGACGTTGTACAAAACTGGATCTAGATAAACACCAAGCGCGAGAGTGGCCAAATGATGAATTTTATCTCCCTGGCCTGAAAAAAAATATAAAAAACCGAAGTAAATCGAAGACAATCCGTCGCACTTGTAAACGAATACAGTCGCGGGCAAAGTTCTCGAAAACGGATTCAGTGATACCATTCACGGTTTATTCCTTTACTAACACTAACCTGATTTCAGTAGTTCGTTCAAGAAGAGCGCAGCTTCACAGGAGATTGAAGGAACAGCTGTGATTAGGGCTAAAACCTGTCGAGCGATCAGATCCAGGGCGTCACAAGTTTGAGGAGTAGACAGCGCTCCTACCAATCTCGATATCTGTCGAAGAGCGTCTTCGCCGCTGCAATGTTCCAAACGGACCCACGGCGCCCGTAGGCCACCTTCAGTCGTACACTTTAGTTCTAAAAAAGAAGGAAAAAAAAGATTTTTCAGTGATAAAAACAGAACTTGTTATGGGTATGATACCATTCCTTGGACATGAGTGTAAAACGGGTGAATGACGTATTTTGGTTAGTTTATGAGATGAACGTATTAACAGCCTTATCAGTAGAGAAAGCTCTCATCCAGGCCATTCGTTTGAAATGGCTATTGATGAGTCCATCGTGAAAATCTGCAAAAATGTGTTCTAATTTCTTTTTCATTTACACCCAAAACCGGTGTTTTAACTGTTTTTCGCAGTGATAACCCTACGTTCCAGTAACACGAGTGATTGCTCGATTTTTTGGTGTTATCAAGATCATGATCGATTTTTGCATACCTCCCGGAAAAACGCTTAAATCAAAAGCTGAATTTTTAAGCTACTGCGAAAGGTAATCCGTAAAGCTACCTCCAATGCCTTGAAAAGTTACAAGTGACTCAAATGATATTCTTCTCAGAAGAGTATACCTTCGCTACACGAGAAAAGTGATTATTTCAAAAGTTTAGCATGGGATATTTACCTCTAAAAGAATATTCCGGAGTTAGAACAATTGACGAAGAATCTAAGACAAGCGCCTGTAGAATTGCCAGAGTAAAACGTTGTAAATGGATTGGAACGTTCAACATGAGTTTCAGGTCGGGGCCAAGCAGCTCGATATAACCCGCTAAAAGCGATAACACCGCGGGTGTGTTTTCACCGCCTGAAAAATGCAAGATACCTTAGATATGAAACAACCGATTCTACATAATTATAAAAAATTCATTACTTAAAAAAACGTACAATCTTCTTGAACGAGTCTCGGTAGCTTAGTTAGCAAGCTATACATGTTTTCTTCAACGAGTTCCTTAAAACTCTTACGGCAGCGCGCGGCAAATAAATCTTGAATTTCCGGAATAGCACAAAGGCAAAATTGTCGAACTTCTGGTTGGTCATCTCCTTTTAAATGCAGAAGTGCGTTGAGCAGCGGTGACAAACCGTCGTACAAGGACCTGGAAAAATTATTTCTTGACTTGAATCTATAACGGGTAACGATCCAAAAAAGCGGAAGAGCCGACCGTAACATCGCATTAAAACCTATTAGTCGATATGTGCCCTAGGTGTGCATAATTAGAGACGCAAAATTTCGTAAAATGGCATTTCGGGCCAAATTTCATTACTTCTATAAGCACAACTGAGTTACATGGGAGAGGGCGAGTTGCCATCGTTGAGTTGCCTTTCGAATAATAGAGCCGAGAAAAGCCAGCAGAAATGTAACGGGTTAAAATCAACCTCACGTTACATAAACGCAAAACAATTTTGTTCTAAACATCTTACATTCTATTGTGTATTTTGAAAAATAAGGATTCGTCCAAATATATAAAAAAAATTGCGGTGCTAGTAGTAAAACCTCTGAGTTACGAACTGCAACTATGGGCCAGCTCATTAAGATGTTCTGTGGTCCGAAACTCTTGCTGACGTCGTGTTCTAATATTCAACAATTTTACCTGCTGGCGAACATGTTGGAGAGTCAATGTTAACATAGCAGCGTATTTTGGAACTTACTTTGGACAGCGCGTAATAATGAGGGCTGTAGCCCACGCTACTTCTTTCCGTACTCTCCAATGGGGATGTGTTTGTAATTTTCCGATTTCTTCAAGGGCCGGAAGTAGTTTTTTGGCGAGAGATACTCGCCACTCGGGAGTGCGCCCTTTAAAGTCCCTTAAAGCGCGCTGCATCGAAGCCCGATCACGAGGTTTCGACACTTCAGATTCAAAGATCCCCTCAATTTTCATAGACTTTTTTTCAGCCACAGCTGTCTTGACAAGGGCCATGATTGATTCAGCAGACTGCTCTAAATAACCCCAGTTGTAATCTTCGAGCACAAGAGCGATGACACCTCCCAATAATCTCACAGCGGTCTGCAAAATCAATGAATTCATTGAAAAAAACAACAAAAAACAAGATGGATTTGAACAAAAACTAAAAATGATGCAAGGACTTACTGCAGTGATTTTGCTTCCTTGGGTTATGGGACCTCTTACAATTTTGACCATATTTGAAACAATGCCTGGGAGCATAAACTGTATGGCATCTGCTATTGATTTCCGGTCATGAGGATCTGATGTATCGAGAGTTCCAATGGGCGGGATCAGACTGAGGGACATCACAACCCTCATAGCAGTTATCCTGTTCACCAAAAACAAAATTCTTACCTATGCTCTTTAATTTCACATGCAATACAGCATGAAAATTTTGTTACCTCAAATCCTGCAGCTGTTCATGTTTGGCTAAAGTGACACAGATGTAAACTGAGTGGGAAAGTGCTGGAATATGATCAGATCTGAAAAGGTCTAGATGAATATCCTGGTTGGTGTTCTGAACAACAGCTAGAGCACACTTGACAACCATCAACTTCAGCTCTTCTGACACTTGCCGTACTGTTCAAATAGCACATACATCAGAATATAAAAGAAGTATCAAAATGGTGATGAGATCTATTGACAGCAGTTCGTGGTACTTGAAAACTTACTCATAGTAGGCTGCTTAGCATCAAATACTTGTGAAAAGAGGAAAGACAGAAGACGAAGTATGGACTCTGCTGTAGGTATGCTGATGTTTTCCAATGTAGTAAAAACACACTGTAGAATGCAACATTTTAGTTCTGAGCTGTCAAGGAAAGAATACATATTTAAAATAATTACCACGAGGCAAGTAATGAACAGTCTCAAGGGATACTTACTTAATATTAGGGTCAATGACGTTTTTCATAAGATGGGCAAGAATAAAATCCTGTAATTTTTCCAAGGCATTGGGAGAAGTTTCTTTCAGTAAATCATTCAAGTTGTTAACATCTCTCAGAGTTGGTTTTTCTGATATACGT
>Ga0058701_10000855_pt1 | contig 20769 bp, 12 predicted proteins | sample AgamicOrMae_FD_97039 | JGI IMG/M metagenome (GOLD analysis project Ga0058701, IMG submission 97039) | Agave microbial communities from Guanajuato, Mexico - Or.Ma.e | ecosystem: Host-associated > Plants > Phyllosphere > Phylloplane/Leaf | place: Guanajuato, Mexico | collected 2012-06-04 | reverse complement strand
AGGGTTACCTAATTAAACGGTCGCCAAGCCTGATGCCGCTTACTTCTCGGCGACCCTAAATCGGGCGCCGAGAAGTAAGCGGCATCAAGCTTGGCGACAGCCGAGCGGAGCGATCGCAAAACGAGGCACAAGTGACTTTAACTAATATTGGTAAACGGCAAAGGGGCTTGGCTGTGATAGGTTAAGTTAGGTTAGATGCCTCTTGCCTCGCTCCGCTGTCACTCCACTCGATTTGACGACGGAAGGTTGAATCAAAAGTTTATAAATTTGCTGCCTTAAAAATTAGAGTGTAACCAGATCATGATACCAATAACCTCAAAACACGAAGAGTTACTGGCTGCTGCTGTAGCTCAAGAGTGTTTCAATTGATGGAAATAACTATGATAGGCCTATTCTTTTTTTTTTACGAATTTGCGACTTGGACCTGGCCGAATTTGTAGAAACGAAACTTAGTCTAACTTATTGTTGAAGTTCTTCAATTACAACTAATTTCCTCTAGGTTTTCCGTATAGATCTATCCTAACGTCTGGCCGCAAATAAACCCAATTTTGCGTTACCTAGATGTGTATAAAACTCAACCCCAACGAGGTAAAACCATCAGTTGATTAGGATTCGTCTGGGAAATACGTATCGCGGAAAAGGGCTAACTCTTTTGGTCAAGAAGTAACCTTGTCATTTTACTTTTTTGTTTGGCTTTCTTGCTAAAATACAGTAAGTCAATTTTAGATGATAATAATTCTAACTGGAAAATGAGAGGATCGTATACTGTAGATCGAACTCTAAATGGGTTGCTCGCTCATAATTTTATTACCTCTTACCCCAGTGCTTTTCCTCTAATTTGTAAGTTAGTTTCCCTTTAATACACCTGTTTAAGAGGAGTTTTGCTATTGTTAAGAGGACTTGCGTGTTAAATGGTTATAATTTTTCTGAAGTAGCATCTTGGTGCTTGAAAGACGACTAGCGGTTCTAGTGATTAGTACCTTTTAGGAAAGGAGGAATTCTCGGTATGCTAGATCCAATCGCAATTGGCATTGCCTGTAGACTTGAAACCAGTCTCTGGTCACGTGACCAGTTCAGTGCAGTGATCAACAGGTACAGTATATCTTTACCGCCGCGATTGATGTTATAATTTTGTGTGACGTTATAGCGCGCATTGTCATGCACTATAATACTTTATTACCGGTCATAAAAACTTATTGCGACGTACACTTCATTGTCTTTTTTCGGGGGGGGGGGGGGAGGTAGTTTTAGGGTGTTGGAGGGGTGTGGTTGAAGGCATGCGTTTTAGGGTAGGGCAACCCGCTGACAAGAGTGCACTCCCTTATTTCTGGTCTTTTATTTGACTCATATAGTCGGGACAGCGAAAACATCCTGTAAGTGAATTCTTTTCCCGGCAGCAATCTTTCTCACCAAAACATTTTGCCGTCTCAACAACTTACTTTTTTCCTAGTGACTTGGCTTTTTCAAAAGAGGCTACGGTGCCTTTAGTCTTGATCGCGATTCCAACAATATATTTTTGTTGTCTAGATCGTCATCTTTTTTTTATTTTTTTATTATTTATTTTTTTTACGACGGCCTATTCAGTTACCGTGTATGTGTATATTTTCAGCGAAAAATGGCTATAATTATTATAAAATCAACTTGAATTTCATTTTGTGCAGCTTACGTGAGTCGAAAGGTCAAATCCGAACACAAGGAGTAGTAGGCCTACTGTATTCTCTTAAAAAATGTTTCATCATTTAATATCTCTGAACTCGGTGTGGATTCCCGAGTGATCATGAGAGATTTAAGTGCATCTTGTTAGCAGCAAGGGACTCTTCAAAAAACTTCTCTCAAAGAATGAATGTTAACGAAGCGGTGTTTCTGAATTATAAGATTAAAAATCTTGATTTTCAGCTTTTTTGATAAAACTGTGAATGCATGATTCCTTGCTCTTCTCAAGATAAATTTACATTAAAAAATCGAACCTAGGTTTATTTTTGTTTTTCATTCCTTGAGTGTGCAACACTCGGTGTGGCGAAAATCTAGGCGTCTCTCGATGTGGAAATATTCGGGAGAGCAGGTTAAGTCGGCCTCGACAGTTTTTCTCCTGATAAGCATCTGTGTGGCGGGTCTATTTTGTTTTGAGCCTGGAGCGCTCGCTCGTATACGTTATGTGGAATAAACCAAGCGTCTGCATTACCTCTGTCTCAGGTTACACCTCAGATAACTTGATAGACTGCCGAGGCAAGGCAACGCAAGGCAAGGCGTTATGGCGACTCCTTTCCAAGATGGCGGCCGGGCCGCGCGGCGAGCGCGCCGCCGAGCCGGGGCCACGACTCGCCCGACCCACCCGCGGGAAGGTTTTTCAAAAACGCTCATCTTCCGAAACGCGCGCACAAAGAAAAGAAGTTCTCCAACAAAAAGCGCTTTGTTTTTCCAACTTTTCGTTTGGAGCAGAACGAGATTTTTCGCTAGTTTCTTATGTGCAGGATTTTTTGCTAAGTCAAGCATCAACGTCAAGAGTGAAGCAAGATACCAAAATGAATCTTGCGAAACAACTTTGGACTAGAAATCTCAGCGCGGAAGTATTAGCGTAGATTTTTACGGTTAAGCAGCTACTGTGAAAAAGTAGACCTTGTCTCCAGAGACGAACCTAGGAAAAAAAAACGGGTCTGAAAGGGACCAGTATTTCTATGCATGTCCGGCTAGCTTTATGTATGGGACATAAAACTTGAGAGGAATGAATGTGAAAATCACAGAAACATAAGCGCAGTAAAATTTGTATCGACCCATTTGAGGCCTGTGTTTCACCTTAAAGATGTTTCTTTTTTTTTGTACAGGAGCCAGTTTTAAGGTTATTCAAGAAGTTTGCCAGCAAGATTTCGACTTGGCATTTTGAGGCTTATTACCAGTCAATTTTTGTGAAATTTTTAACGGTTGTGGAAGACCTCAGTATTACGGCAAACTTCCTTGCACAAAGTCAATTAGAAATTTTCCTAGAGACGCACCAAGATATTGCAACAAGTTCATCGCTAAATCTGAACGTTGTAAGACTTTGTTACTTATTTTGATTACATTCTTGCTCTTTTTCTGTATAACATATTTTTTTCTGTATAACAATTTTTCACTTGCTAATGAGTTGTAGAGGGGGTTTGTTTTAATTGAAAAGTTACCCCATTAATTTGCGTACTCATTAACATTGGTGAGCACCGTTATTTTCTGTCGGTTGTGCAACCCCACTAATTAGCGATTGCAACGTCGGCCTACTCGTTATTTTTGTCGCTAGACGTCGGTCCGCGTTTCAACCGCAAACTTTCAACTCGTCCCACCCTCATTTTGCGGCGTAAGCAAAAACATTATACTACGCAAAACGCCTATTCGGCCCATCTTCCAGCTCACTAGTCTTTTCTCATATGAAATATGGGTGTTGTCATTGACCCGACATACATTAATATAGGGAGACTTGAGCGCACGTGAACCAACCTAATGCATTTTGAATGGGAGATGACTTGAACGCACGGAACCCAATCTTATACATTTTATATAGGGCAATCGGATCAGTAGACACTCGCATGAACTATTTACCTTAACATTTCTGTGAACAAAATTGATGTCCCCGGCTTCATGTATAAAAACCTGCGATCTTGGTTATCCACCGAGATTTAGCTTTTTTACATTGTGAAGATTAACATGTTACCACGTAGGTAAGGTTAACCTAGTTAAGGTTTGGTCGGGTGCCTTGTGCATCGCTCCGCTGTCGCTCCGCGTCTCGGCGACGAAGGGTGGATCACAGTAGTGGGGAAAACAGCCATTTTAGACCGCCAATAACGCCATGTTTTAGAGTTAGCGGATAATTATTAAATTTTCAGTCGAAACCTTCATATTGAATGGTGTTTTTAGACTGCTAATCATTTGTTCGCAAATTTCTATGTCGTTTTATGTCCGACTAGTAAAGGCAGTTGCGAGGCTAATTTTTGGGCAGCGTAGTAATTTGTCGTGTTACTGTGTTGCAGTCTGCATCGGCACCAACGGCCGCATGTCCGTCCCCTCGAACCGGGACCACCACTACCGAAACCTCCGTGACAGGTATACCAACTGCACGTACGTCGACGGCAACCTGGAGCTGACATGGCTCCAGGAGGAGCACCTGGACCTGAGCTTCCTGCAGCACATCCGCGAGGTGACGGGCTACGTCCTCATCAGCCACGTGGACGTCCGCAAGGTTTCCCTGCCGCGCCTGCAAATCATTCGAGGTCGGACGACCTTCAAGATCAACACGGATGATGTGGAGTTCGCCTTTTTTGTAACGCTGTGCAAGATGCACAACCTGGAGCTACCCGCTCTTAGAGGTGAGGAACCATTGCTATTTACAACACACCGTCGAAAGTGGCTTGTATTTTAACCCTTGAGTTCTCTAAATCTTTTAAGTATTTGGCCTTACTTTTTTCCTTTCAAAAATGTAAAATGAACATTTTAAAAACTCAATGTTGCGCGCCTTTACTTTCGAGGCACCTCTTTCCATTCGTCTATTGAAAAATTGATCCTTTTAAAACAGCATTGTGTCTTAAATACCGAAGTTGTCAACTTGACGTCTATGTGCAGGGTATGACACTAAAAACTAACCCCTGTATCAGGTAGTCGCGCACCTGTTTTGGGTTTGAAGTTGAAACAGGGGGAAAGCGTAATTTGGTTACTTTTTGAGGGAAACCTGTCAACAACCATATCAATGAAAAGGTCTCATCGAGAGCTCTCCATTGATATGGTTATTCATAGGGGTATCTTTAAAATTAAACAAGTTACGCGCTTCCACTGTTTTACCCTCATACCTATCAGTTTTTATTGTGTTGTTCTTCTACTTTTGCAAGTTCTCTTACACATGGAAAAATGGCTCATTTAGAATTGCCCATCATTTTTCAGCCTTGCCATTTTTAACCATTTCATATCAAATTTTAGAGTAATTTTATCGGGTGTCCATCATGATAGTCCTTCGGAAATAAATAGCTTCGCTGGGCCTTGTAATAAATATTAGTCAACCGTGTGAATCTTTTATTCGCAACTTTATGCGGTGAAGAAACGTTCTCGCTCAGCTTTAATGACTTACTGGAGAGTTAAACTCCTTTATATGGACAGTAAGGGGTTAAGCAGTGAGCGATGATTCGGGGTAGAATCCGGGGTTGTAATTGTTTAAAGCGGATCTGGATGCTGCGAGAGATGTGTGGAATGAGATTGGTTTAGTTTGGTTCGGCGCTGGCCGGTTAATAGAAATCGTGAGGTTCGTTTGGTCGTGACTTAAATTCGTGACGTGTGACTTGAGTTGTGGATTCGGATTCCTTGTTTCAGACATTCTGAGCGGGAGTGTCGGCATGTTTAACAATTATAACCTGTGCCACATTCGCTCCATCGACTGGGAGGAGATCATCACGGGCCGCCAAGCCAAGTACCATTACGTCTACAACTTCACGTCCCCCGAGAGAGACTGCCCTAAATGCCACGCCAATTGCACGAAGGGATGCTGGGGAGAGGTAAATTTCTCCTCCCTTCAAAGATCACTTCACAGTAAATCGAACCCATTTTAGGTAGTCCCATACCTGTTATGGGTGTCTATTTTAAGCAGGGGAAGAACATAGCTTGGTTAACTTTAAAGATAAACCTATAAACAACTATTTGAATGAGGACTCGTCGAGAACTATCCATTCACATGGTTATTTTTAGGGTTATCTTCAATAATAACTAAATTACGCTGTTCTCTTAATTCACCCTTGTATTGTATTATCATAGACAGAAAAACGTACCCCTTGCAGCCGCCTCAACTCGGGTTTGTTGCGGCTGCCTACCTTGGCTCGGCAGCAGCCAATCTCCTGCTTGATTCCGAGCGAAGGTAGGCAATCGCAACACACCTGTTTGTAGATGGTTGCAGAGGGGGAGGGTCTTGTCCGTGATGGTACGTACAACAGTTATGGGACCATCTAAAACAAGGGTTAGTTTTCATTGTGATGCTCCTGATCTTCTTCTCCGACAAAAATTCAGACTCATATACCAAAACATATCCAATACAACCAAAGTAAAAAATCGTAACATTATTCCAAAACAGTGTAACCTAACCTGATCTTACTCACCTTCACCTTCCGTTTTCCAATAGTCAGAGCAAAAATGAAATTTGGCAAAATTTGTAAAACACTTCTTGAACTCGAAGCATCGCATAACCCAACCAACTCTAACTTGAACTACATAAAGCACCTTAATCGAATTCAGTCATATCGGGAAAGAAGCTGTGTTTTTCGGCAAAATGAGTGGAAACCACTGAGAAACAGCTTCTGGTTTTTTACGCTGTGAATTTTCACAGATTCCTTGGATTTCTTTTTAGTAATCGCCTTATTCGCCTGCCTTAAGTTGCAATCGCACTCCTGTAAATAGCAACGTGGTGACGTTACTCAAGGTTTCACGATTGTAAAAGAGATTCAGTAGTCATCTTCGTTCCATAAGAATAATTGATTTTTCCCTTAGTAGGCCTCCTATAGTCTAAGTCAGCTATCACTCGACAGCCGTTTAGGTGCAACAAATAATTTTTTTCCGATTTCCAGGGAGTTGAAAACTGCCAGCAATTTTCCAAAGTAAATTGTAGTCCACAGTGTTGGCAAGGCAGATGTTTTGGTCCAGAACCTCGGCAATGTTGCCATCTGTTCTGCGCTGGAGGCTGCACAGGTCCCAAGCAAAGTGACTGCCTGGTAAGGTTTTGAGATATTTCATCAATGAACTGGACGTGCTCATTAGTTTCAGGAAAGTATTTGACTAACGCTTTCACCAACTCCTTCCAGGCTTGCCACAACTTCTATGACGACGGGGTCTGCACGCAAGAATGTCCTCCTATGCAAAGGTACAATCCTATAACGTATTCATGGGAAAAGAATCCTATAGGGAAATACGCTTATGGAGCAACGTGCGTCAAAAACTGCCCGGAACACCTTCTCAAGGACAACGGTGCCTGCGTTCGAAGTTGCCCGCCCATGAAAAAGGTAAATATACTCTCCAATTTGATCCGTAGAAGCCAAACAATTTACTCTTGTTGAAGTTACAGCTGGAGGAATTTTCTTGTAAACTCTTGCAAAAAACTAAAGCTGAGGAATAGAACAGTACTTATGTTTGGATAAACAGCGCTTTCTGATCTCAATTTCTTTGACTTTGAACTGTTAAGATGCGTTTTCGAGTAGAATGTAGTCTTTTTTGGTGAAAAGTCATCTTAATGAAGCTTTGCCAAGGTGAATTTTGACATGAAAACAACGGATTCCGCCTGGAGGTTTTGAGGAGTATCTTCCTGCCATGTTAGAGGGAAAAACTTGAAGGACGAAGAAAGAAAGGCTTCTTTCTTGGGAACGTAATAATTATGAATATTGATAGAAACAGACTTTCTTACAAAAAGCGAGCTGATATTAAAATACAAGTTACTCTGTGAATTTCAAGAATCAGGAACACGCTGTTCACCTTTTGATGCTCAGTCGTGGAATGAAAGTAAAATGATTTTTCTCAAAGCAGTTTATTGTGTGTCATTTTTAGAATTTCTCTTGAATGTTAAGGTATGGCCTTCAGCAATCGCTTTAACATACACTGATGTCCGTAAGTGACGGTCCAAACAAAATCTAGTGCCTTTTTTTTGTAAACTAGTGTGTGTTGGCAGCAGCGCGTGGGCTGGGTCGAGGAAGGTTCCGGGGGAAAGGCGGGCACCTTCTCTTGCCTCCACACCTTCCCACTGCCCTCCCTAGGCATTGCTGCGAACACACATTTGTTAACAAAAAAAGTCACTAGATTTCGTTTGTCCCGTCTTTTACAGACATCACTGTACCATGTGAGTTGCGAGCCCCTGAGGATTTTCTGAAATGACGATATAACCTGCTCGACACGAGTGCCGCGCGTGTTGTCCACTACAAGCTGAAAAGCCAGGAATCCAGCCCGTAGTAGGCAACACGCATGACACTGATGTCGAGCCGGTTGTATCGTCATTTCAGAAAATCCTCAGGGGGTCGCAACTCACATGGCACAAAGAGTCTCTCCCAAGTGATTATCCACTGTGAGTGAGATTAAAGCTTAAATGAAAATTAATACTATTTATCGTTTGTTAGCTTTCTAAGTCGCTCTGGTGAGTTACTTCGTCCGTCTGATTAAGCTTGAACACTGTTCGTTGAGTTATCTGAAACTGAAAATGCGTTTCTCTTTCCAGGCGCAAAACGGCGAATGCGTTCCTTGCGAAGGACCTTGTCCAAAGACCTGCGAGGGAGTAGCATCGGTGCATTCAGGGAATATCGACAGTTTCCAAGGTTGCACCATCATTGAGGGTTCTCTCACCATCCTGGAGCAGTCTTTCACGGGGTTCCAGCAAATCTATTCCAACTACACCTTCGGAACCCGATACCCTCCGATGCATCCAGACCGGCTTGAAGTCTTCAGCACTCTGAAGGAGGTTACGGGATACGTCAATATCCAAGGATCACACGAGGATTTTACGAATTTGACGTACTTCCGGTAAGGATCTAACCTACGTACTATTTGGTCTCTTTATTGTTCAGTTCATTCGAGGGGCATTCAAGGGTAATCGGCCACCTGCAAATATTTACTCAGCCCTTCTTACCGCAAAGGGCTTTCGTCGAACTGCACGAAATATTCTCTGAACTAAAAGAAGCAGCCCGTGCCGTGTTTAGTCTTATTTACCGGAAAGTGGAACTTTGATTCTCCATAAGAAAAAATATTGTCACTTAAAATCCGCAATTGCACCTTATTTTTTCGTCGATATTTAAATTTTGAAAGTTCTGTCTTAGTTGCAGGGTGCTAATAGGTTAGTACGAAAACCTGTGATAAACTTGTGTATTCAAAAAAAAATTCAAAGTACAGTATTTGATTTTTTTGGACACTTACAAATGAGTGTAAACAAAAACTGAATCTTTTCTGTTTCTTTTTGTTTTTCCGAGGACCTTCTGTTAACGGATCGACTAATGTATTTGCGTCTTTTACAGGAATCTCGAAGTGATCGGTGGGCGTGCCCTAACGGAATACTTCGCGTCCTTGTACATCGTGAAAACGTCCCTAAAATCGCTCGGTCTTCGATCTCTGAAGAAAATCCACTCAGGATCCATCGCTATCCTGGAAAATAAGGATCTGTGCTTTGCTCAAGGAGTCGACTGGAAAAGGATCAAGAAGTCCATGGAACACAACACGCTACTGCAGAACAACAAGCCTGAAGAAGCCTGCAGTAAGTATATACATTTAGCCGACCAATATAACATGAAATATTTGTTATACAAAGTTACAAAAATATTTGTTATACAAATATTCAGTTTTAATCTAAGGTCCTTATCATCAAATTTACTCAGCGTTAACCTGCGGTAATACGTATTGAAAATGAAGTTTTTACCTACGGTAGGTAATTTTTCACATGAGACCGTTTTTATATTTTTGGCTTACCGTTATCATTATCCGAAACCGTACACCATTAAAAATTTGATTGCGGTATAGAAGTGATATTTTTTCATTAAGAAAATGTCTCCAAATAATGATCACTCTTTGACTTACACAATCGACCGATGTTGATTGTATGGTAGTAAAAAGGTTTGCTGATAAAAAGTTTATCATGAAATTTTACAAAATCGCTTTCTGAAGGAGCTGCATTTCTGCGGTAACCTTCAGTCAGTTCAGTATGTCTCTGTCGTATTCATGAAAATTTATTTTATGTAAACATATCTTTCGGATGTATTATTAGCCTTCTTTATCCCAATGGTTCGCTCGTTGCTAACTGCAATCATTTACTTGTCAACGCAAATCACCCCTGAGTTGATGTATTTCCCATAAACTTTGATCTGAACTTTGACTAAGTACAGATCCCCCTGTCTCAGTTACAAGACACCATTTTGCAATGTTTGGTTCTTAGTAATGATTTAATAGAAACCCTCATGCCATCTGTGGATATAAATCGATTACTGTACCTATTTCATGAAACGCATGCCCTCTGTGGATATAAATTGGTTAAAAATGTACTACTGCTGCACTTCATGAGACGCGAAAATATGTGCCCACCACCGAATGTTTGATGCTAATGCCTCCTCTTCTTCTCAGGAAACGAGAGTTTGGTTTGCGACTCGCAGTGCTCGTCTGAAGGATGCTGGGGACCGGGCCCAACCAACTGTCTTTTCTGTGCGAAATTCCAATACCAGGATACCTGTCTTCCTGATTGTGATAGCGTTGCGGGGTAAGTACTCTCGATTTTTTCTTTGAGAAATGAGATTTTCGAAATGAACCTACACCATTGGGTCGCGTTCGAAAACAGTCCTCCAATCGTGCTCTATCCCCCTCCCTCTCAAAAGAGCTCACTGGGTTTGAGACGAAAGCGCCAGCGGGTACTTCTGACTAATGTTGGCCTAAGTGATTCTTTCTTTGTTTGAGATATCTTTCCAAAATATTAAAGCAAGACGCAAGTATTCTTAAGATGTTTTGCCTTTGAATGCGTGTCTGCTACCGGTAGAACTTTTTTTCCTAAGAGCGGTGGGAATCCCTGGTCGAACTGTTCGTAGCACGGATAATTCGACACGGATATTCGCACCGATATCCATAGGGATATCCGTGCGGATGTCCTCGTCGAATTATCCGTACTATGGACAGTTCGACCAACGTGCACAGCTAGGCGAAATGCTCTGTGATCTTGTTTCAAACGTCACGCGGGGTGCCTAATTCCGCGTGAGGCTGATCCACCCGGTACTGCAGAGGTCAGGAACTTTGTTCCAGGGAATAGCCTGTGTGAAGTTGTGAACTAATGATGTCAATAACTTAGTTTATGCTGCGCAACTTCTTCGTCTTAACCCATTCCATCTCAACAGGCTCTTCTTGGCCCATCGGAGAAATTTATTTCAGTGTAGCGACGAAAGCCGTGTCCGTATTTGTAGGTTTTATTAAAACAAAACTCTTGCGAGGTTGCCAAATCAAGAGGTAAATTAGTCCTAAAACACCATTATGCGAAAATTTCAGAGAAAAAAATTGCCCTCTGCATCTTATGTTAATTTTTAAAGCATTCCCTCAGGACTTTTTAAAGGGCTTCTCTCAAAATAGAGGACCGCCTGTGGTTTGTCCAGTGAAGCTACTTTACTGTGAAATACGCAAATCTTATCAAAGCGTCTTTACAGTAGAATAGATGCCTCTGATTTTGGAGATTTGGAGCTCTGTTTATAACTATGTTTTGTGTTTTTCAGCATGTACAAAGATGGGCCTAAGTTATGCAAGTCATGCCACGAGGAGTGCGAGTCCACGTGCCGTGGACCCGGGCCGGGCAACTGCACTAGCTGCCGGCACGTCCGCGATGGGCCTTTCTGCGTTCCTGTCTGTCCAGAGACGAAGTACAACGCAAGCGGAGAGTGCAAGCCCTGCCACAAGAACTGCGTTCGCGGCTGCTCAGGCCCCGAGAACACCATCGGCGAAAACGGATGCTTCTCCTGCGAGAAGGCCATCCTCAATGGCGATAGTGTGGTAAGTTATCGTCTGTCCGCACAACAACCCAACCGAACATAACCTAAACCGAACCGACAACCTTTTGCAACCCTTGGTGACCTTTCTGAACCTAATCGGTTGTTTGTTTTAGGAACGCTGCCTACACCAAAATGATTCTTGCCCTGATGGCTACTTCTACGAGTACCTTGGGCCGCAAGAGCCGGGTCCGCTGAAGCCGCTGGCTGGGAAGGCCATCTGCCGGAAGTGCCATCCTCGATGCAAGAAGTGCACTGGATACGGCTTCCACGTTCAGGTAAGTGTTGGGACGTCATTGGCAGCACTGCGTTTGTTGTCCAAGAGCGGGAGTAGTACACGTGGTCTTGTTTGCAGACGTGTCAAGAATGCGCCAAGTTCAAGAGAGGAGAACAGTGCGAAGACGACTGCCCGCTGGAGCACTACGTCCGCGAGGGCACGCGAGAATGCGTGCCGTGCTCCTCGGAGTGCCGCACTTGCTACGGACCGGACAGCACGCATTGTTACAGATGCAGGAACTACAAAGTATTCCTGGTAAGAGCGCTTTCTTATCGTCTTGCCAACAGTTCGTGCATTTATTCCAGGTTCTGCCTAGACCGAAATTGAATTCATCTTTCAACGCCCGAGGTGACCGATTCGGATTGAAGTTTACATGTTGAGCATTTAGTATTTTTATCAATTCATTTTATTTTAGTTTTTATGTGTTTTTACCATGTGGAAAATGACGATTTTTTCGTGTTCCGGGAATTTCTATTTGTAGCATGTTTGGACTTTAAGAATTTGAAAAGGTGATATTTCTTTTTTTATAAATTTAGGATACGCCCTAAAAATTTTCTACCTGGGCACGTTTTACTGTTTCCAATCAGTAATGGGTTAAGTGATTTCACGAATTTAGATATACATAATCGACTCTCGTTAGAAATGACTAGCCATTCAATCTCAATGCTCTGGGATTATGTCTTTTCAAGGACCTGTATTGTTGTGATGTTCAAAATGTCTTTCTAGCGTGGTTCTGGCTTAAGAGACTTCTCAGCGCTTATTTGATCGATAACTCACTTCCTCTCGTTGCGTCTCTAGGACGGGCATCCTGGTGACAACTCGACCGCCTTCAACTGCACTGCAATATGTCCACCGGAATACCAGTACCAGATATTACCACCCGACGCTCCAGAAGCCTACTGTTCGAGGGAACCGGTCAGCCAAAGGTCGAAACTGTAAGTGCTTACTTACTTCGTTACTAGTCTTAATTTCAGATCCAGAGTGGAAATAGGAAGCAGTGGTTCAACTCTCTCCTGTGACAGTTCTGTTCAGCTTTGAAAATCGAATTTTAATTGCATATTGTGGCAAACAAGTTGTAAAAATAATTTGCCTACTTGTAGCCCAAAACCCAGAAGGAATTGCTCAAGTTACGAAATAACCAAGTAGCTCACTATAACAAATAATATATTTTAAATAACCCAATACTTAACTTTTTATTTATTTTTCCTTTCAAACACCTTATTTTTCAAATATATTTGCAACGTTAACTGAAGCAGGGTTAATGTCTACTTATCTTAACCTATACACGAACACAGTACAGTGAAGTAGAGGCCGGGAAGCTGACAGTTCGTTCTCTTTTTTCCAGTGGGGAAACGGAAACTATGGCGTCTCTGATTTACTGGATCATCGGGCTGATTCTTTCCGCCGTCATGATTTGCGTCGTCATGATCTTCTGCCACGTTCGACGGAAGAACATGGCAAAAGACGAAGCTGTGAAAATGACGATTGCCCTAACGGCCGGAATGACGGACAGCGAGCCTCTGCGGCCATCTAATATCAAACCCAACCTGGCCACTCTCCGAATAATCACTGAAAACGAAATGCGGAAAGGCGGTGTTCTCGGCTACGGCGCATTTGGAACTGTCTACAGAGTAAGTTTTTTTAGATATTTTTTCCCGAAAATGCAAGCAGTTTTTTGATACGAAAGCAAGGACACGAAAATGTAACCTACCTTTGTCTCTAGTAACCTTACTTGATTTATATTGACGTAACCGTACATAACCTAACCCTACTAAAAAAAACCTAATTGAACGTAACTCTTACCTAACCTCAGCTTACCTCACAAATCTGTGTGAGTTGCCCGTTAGTTATTGCATATTCTCTTTTCTAGGGTATATGGGTACCGGAGAATGAAAACGTGAAGATTCCGGTGGCCATCAAAGTTCTCCGCGAGGATCATGGAAGAAATAGCAACAACGAGTTCATGGACGAAGCGTTTATCATGGCCAGCGTGGAACACCCAAATCTGTTGAAACTCTTGGGTGTGTGTTTAACTAACCAGATGATGCTCATCACCCAGTTGATGCCGTTAGGTTGTCTGCTCGATTACGTCCGTACTCATCAAAAAAATATTGGATCGCAACATTTGCTGAATTGGTGCACGCAGATTGCTCGAGGTGAGTTTTTTCGACGTTCTGGGAGACCGTATACAGAAAGGCCTCTAACACCCAGTCCTTGATTAACTACTGTGATTTCGGCTGCAGCACTGTGATGTATTTTTATTTTATCTTATTTCATTCATTATTTGTGCACTCCCATGAGCATCTTTGGTATTTGCTGGCAATAGGCCTGTTTCACAGCTTTTGTATGCCGAAATGTGGGTTTCATTGTGTGGCGCTGTCTTTGGCATGGTTTCCCCGTGGTATAGCTAGGCTCTTTGAGGGGAGGGCGTTGTGCGTGTTGTCCACCTATACAGATGTTGACGGTACAATCAACGTCGCAGGCTTCCTATTTTTACGAATATGTGCGATAACTTCATAAATTTCTTTCCATATGCATTGATCCGTCGTAAATATGCGGGTATCAATGCTTACTCCAGATTCAACTGTTGGAAAGTCCCTTCGCATAGAGTATCGCTTAACTTTGCTTCGTAAGGTCGATTGTCAAAGTAGCGCTGTACAACTATTCGGATGAAACGTTTGAACTCAGATAATCGAACCAAGGACACCCCCCCCTCGACAATGGATGCGGAAGGGTCCAAAGCGTCGCCCGTGAAAACCAGGCGCTTACTTTGGAGGAGTCGCCGGTTTTGCTTTGGCATGTGCTAACGTCTTTTTCCTCTCTCAGGAATGTCTTACTTGGAAGACAAGCGGCTGGTGCATCGTGATCTCGCAGCAAGGAACGTCCTCGTTCAGACGGCCAGCTGCGTGAAAATCACCGATTTCGGTCTGGCGAAACTTCTAGACTACAACGAAGAGGAGTACCGAGCCGACGGCGGCAAAATGCCAATCAAGTGGCTGGCTATCGAGTGCATCCGGAACAGGATCTTCACCCACAAGAGTGACGTGTGGGCTTTCGGAGTGACCGTGTGGGAGCTCCTGACCTATGGCGGCCGCCCCTACGAGAACGTCCCTGCCAAAGAAGTCCCCGAACTCCTCGAAGCGGGACACCGTCTCAATCAACCCGACATCTGCTCCATCGACGTATTCATGCTTTTAATCAAATGCTGGTTCAAGGAAGCTGCCAGCAGACCTAGTTTTAAAGAGCTCGCCGAAGATTTCGCCAAGATGGCTCAAGACCCTGGGCGCTACTTGGTGATACCTGGGGACCGGTATCTTCGGTTACCCTCGTACTCGTCCAACGACGAGAAAGAGATGATCCGGGCAGCGTTAGCCGACGGCGCGGGCCAGGTCGTCGAGGCGGACGAGTACCTTACGCCAAAGGCCAAGGGCGCTGCGAGCGGGGCCCACGGGCCGACGTCCATGACGGCGTCGACGGCGACCACCTCAACATCGTCGAGCTCTCCCCCAAGGACGCCGAACGGCGCCAAGGGCTGGGCGGGCCCCTCCAGGGGGATCATGGGGCCCGGGCACATGCATCTGCATGGCCACCCCCATAGCCATGGCTCGGCGGATTCTCCCACGCCGCAGAACCAGAGGAATTGGGACCGCGAGCTGATGCGGTGCGTTGGCGCGGGACACTCGCAGGGCCTCAGAGGGGACCCCATGTTGGGACACCGGCCTATGAGGCATCACTACCCGGGGGCGCATTCTATGGGACACGGAAGCGGCCTTCCCGACGGAAAAGCGCGAGGTGAGTTCCTTCCTCTTTAAACACCTCAATTTTCACCAAGGGAATGCTTCGAAAGCTCTTATTTATAAAACGAGGAAGAAAGTTTTGGTTCAAATTTTGTTGTTGTCTCTCAGAACTGGTAGAATTCTTGCTTTATTATACATGACCAAGGTCGTGTCTTTTTTACTTAAAATTGTGTTCTCGAATCAGGTTAACATTTTTTTCCCTTACGATTCGAGTCACACGTTGAGAGTTGAGAGCAGCGTATCGGTCGTAATGGTCTAGTTTTCCTTTTTCTTTTTCTAACAGTAAACAGTGGAGCGAAAAGTGCGGGTACCGGTATTTCTTGTTAGCAGTGCCATTAATACTTTTTTCTTTCTTTTGTTTCAGACGAATCGTGTGTGGACGATGACTGCTGTGATGGGGGCGCCAGCAAGAGGGAGGCGCAGGTCGGCACTCTCAAGCTAGACCTTCCCCTGGACGAGGATGACTACCTAATGCCGTCGCCACAAGGGCAACCTGCCACCAGTTACATGGATCTCATCGGTGATACGAGTAAAACAAATGTCGGTAAGTAAAAACAACTTTTCCGAAACGTTCTCTGATGGTGCCGCCGGAAAATTAAGTTATCGTCGATGTCCAACCATGAGAATGAGCTGACCTGATATTTGTTTACAGAAAGCGGAGAGCAGAGGAATGGCAACTTGAAAAAGTACCCGGAGTTCCTCCAATTAGGGACAAGTACATCGAACGGCGGGAAACCGACAAGTGTAGACAATCTAGAATACCATCTTGTTAACAACGAACCAACGACTCCCGTAACCCCTGTAACCCCACTCACCCCCATCGCGCTGTGCGCGCCCACACTGACTTTAGGTATCCCAATGACCCAGCCAGAGCCGCTCATGGAGGCGGGGGCAATCGGGGTACCCGTGGCGCCCTCCACGTCCGCAGCGGCGGCGCCCGGAACTAGCTCTGGTAACGGTAGCGCATTTCCGCAACCCCGGTCGTCCGAGGAGGAGTCAGACCACGAATATTACAACGACTTCGATCGTTTACAACGCGAGTTACAACCGTTAAAGCCACTCAGAAGAAACGAAACGACTGTGTGAAAGTGCGTTCAAGAGAGAGAAAGACTCTCGGTGAGGTGATGTGATCTTGGACGTTTTTTCAAGATGGCAGACGCATCATCTACTCTACAAGCCTTCAAGGCCCGCCATTGTATTTATTAATCTCGTTGAGGGAATCAAAGTGCAATTCTTCAATTTGTGCCAAAGCTACATCCTTTGGTTTGTTTTCAACTGGTTCCTGTGGTACTTAGAACGATGTAGACTGTATATCGTGCCTATAAACTGTAACAAGTTTTCATTGACCTCTTGGAGATAACTTAAACAAATTGACCGTTCTTGTATTTTATTTATCGTACTACCTGGGTGTCATATTATGGCGATACAGTCTGAAAAAAGGTCCTTGTATTTTTATATTCATATGTGATGATCAGTGTGATTTTATAATGGCCAAACTACAGAGATATCAAAAGTCTGTAGGAACTTGCGAATATTGTAATACTTTATGGACTTGGACGATATTTCGATGGTTCAATTTTATCGTGAAGAATAATCCTTTTTGAATCGCAATATTTTTAAAGACTGTCTCGACACTTCGTCGTCAGCAAAGAGCTGTCAAAAATACTGTATCTGTAATCTGTGCGCTGAACAAGACGCAGATATTTTTGTCATCCGCTCTCTGACTTTTCTTTCAAATTTGACAAATGCAATTATTGTTAGGAAATGGATTTTAACCAAATTAGTCGAGTTAGTTAAGTGCAACATGTGCACTATTACCATGCATACAGCAGGAAACGTCGTACAAAAAAGAAAGATACTTGCAACGATATTATAGACATCAATGATTTTTTCAACATTTGAATAACGAAAAGCAGTAACGTGGTACTGGAAAAAATTTGGAAGCTTGCTTACGGTACATCAACTGAAAAATTTGCAGTAGACTTAAAAAAAAGCAATTAAGACGGAAACTGCTTATCTAGCCACTCCATTTATTCAGCATGCTGAAGTTTTACTTAATTATTTATTTCACAGAAACGCGGATTATGTTACTTCTTTAGATTCCCATCGCTTTCAAACCTTAAATGAAATTGTCTTTGTGAATGAAGTTGTTGTTGTGTGCGGTGTGTCTTCAGTTCAAAGAAAGTTTATGTGCCATTAGTGTGGCCTGTTTTTGTATAGCTAAATCAATTGCAGGATAGATTACAAATGAAATGCCGAACGAAAAACAAATTAATAGCCTTTGTGTAATATCAATATTAACCTTGTAATGTGAGAGAAAATGTATCGTATTTGTAAAAATGTGTAATTGATATTAAGTTATAAAATTGTTGTATACTTTAACAAAAACTCATTTTACAAAAGGTATGAGCTTACTATCACTCTAAATCAACTTCTTTCATGAGTTCAAATGATTTTTCTGAAGTACCAATATTGTTTTTGCTTTTTGACGAAGCAGGATTGTACTTACTAGCTTTATTTTCTTGTTTTGTTTTTACCAGAATATTCTTTTTATATTTGTTTCTGTTAGCGGGGTAGTACTATTTGGATGCTCATTCTTTTGTGAAGTGGGTGCTTGGCTGTGATATTCTACTATGAGTGCTCTATTTTAATTATTCCATGCCGTGTTTTTAAATATTCCTTCATATTCCAATCTTGTCTGACTGCGACATGTAAGTGGAGAAAAGCTGTCAAGCGAGGCTTGGTTGAACGGCAGTTCGCAAACGTGTGCAGCCCTTACGCCGTTTGCTTGGAATACAGTGTTTACAAAGCCTTGTCAAGGCCTAGCCAAACAGCATTGAGTACTGGCAATAGATGGCAGTGCCACTTTGGGAACCACCGTTCCATTTCGTTCTCCATTACGTTATCTGGGGCGTGCTTTGGAATCCATACAAAACTAGAAGAATTTGACTCAATCATTCCTTAAAACGTCTGATTACTTTTAAAAAAATGTACATTTTTTAAATGTTCCGCATTTTTTGCGGACATTTTAAAAGATATACCGCATGTTAAGGTTGCTCTTTTTTTTATTTGTCTTCCTTTTTTTTACCTAGAAGTGCCATCACCGAGTCAGGGTTGGATAGAGCTTTCAAATTGTACATTATTTTTTCATACAAAAATTTTACACATTGTATTAAAGCAGATATGTACATTCTTTATGTAAATTGAAGTTCAAGAAGATGTTAAAGTTTCTTAACTCCAAAAACATGTAGCTGCATATGCGGGCAGGCCTATTTTGGTTTCAGAATGAAGGTTTCTATGCAAGGCTTGTGTGTTGGTTGTTACGTGTGTGTAGTGTGAATCACTAAAGACTCTTTTTATATTTTGTTGTCTACCTTTTTGTACCAGTGAAATTATTTTAAAAAGTCTTAACAGAAATGTCTCGTTCTGAAACTGAAATGGCGTTCCGCAAAACATCATCATTGTGTGGGCTACAAAAATGAGCCTGCGCTCTTAATCAGCGCAAGTCGTACATAATAAATTTGTAATAAAGACATGTGGTGTGTTATTTTTCTTCATATGATCCTTAAAATTCCCACTTAGAACGTGCTCAAAATTAGAAGTTTTATCTTCAATGGAAAGACTTCATTTTTCTAGTGCACCTATATCTGGGGTATGAACTAGATCATTATTATCTGGGGCATGAGACTAAACAGTTAGACCTAATCTCATGATCTGGGGAATGCAGTTGTTTTTTGTTGTTGTTTTTTTTAAGTCTCCTTTTTTTTTTTAAAGAACCCAAAGAGGTGTTATGAGAAAATGACTTTGAGAGGCATTGCACGAAATCTTGTGTATACACTCAACAAATGCTCAATTTTTATGGTAAAATGCATTTCAAAATTTTACGAATCTGTCTTTTACGATTATTTTGAAAATCGTTCGAATTATGAAAAATCATTGGCTGAGCAAAATTGTTGCGGTTAGTTCTTTCAAATGTTCACCTTTACTTATCGGTTTCTCAAACCGCAAGCGGGGATAAGAGTGATTGACATATGGAACCATGCCGCCAATTATGGTCGGCTAGTTAAATTCGACAGTATATTTTTTTCGTTTAGAGTGTGTTTCCTAAAACGAAAACAATGCATTTCGAATGAGTTAGCATTTAGGTCCTTTATGCGGCACCGCCCCTATAGACGTTCATTGATTGTCAGCATCTTTAAATACCACCTGTACCATTTCAGCCATTGCGGAGAAAATAATTTGTTACTTCCGATAAAAAACTAAGGACGAACAAACCAAGCACCTTACACAAACCTTTGGCGGTGCCTTTTTTTCTTTTTTTTTTGTATGAATACAAAAAGTTGAATCCTCTTTTTGTAGAAATGTTTGCTTAATAGTAATAACAATAACATAAAAATGACACCCGATTTATTTTTTTTAGTTTAATTTTAGTACTAAGCAAGCATTGCACCGTCCAGATTTTCCATAAGTCTCCCACGATCTTTTAATAGGATTGTGGGTCATAGTGGGAGACATTACATCCCCCGCCCCCCAGTAATTTGTTATACCTATATTTTTGTAACTAAAGAAGTCAGTATTTCCTTTAATTCCGCTTGCAATTATTCCACGAATTCTCGGCCTTCAAGCTAAATATTTGGTCTCCGTCTAACACCACATACCGCTTTAAAAGTCCTCGAGCAATAATTGGTGGTTTCAATTTCAACGTGAACCACGGCAAAGTGAAACGGCTCACCTTAAATATGGTTTCGCTAGAAACTTCGTGATTCTGTTTCTAGGTAGCGGTTGCCGCGAAGGCGAAGAACGTAAAATATATAAATTGAAATATAATGTATTCTTTCGTATTGCTGTGATGCCCTTAGTCATAGTGACAGCCTACTGACAGTGGAGCGCAGCATTTGAAGACGCGCGCTACTTTCACAACATAGATGAAGTAGAACGGCATACTGATTTACCTACACTTATCTCTTTCTTCACAGAAACGGGTTTAATCTGGTCGTAAGTCGAAGTATTTTGGCTTCAGTCAAGGTATTGGAGTATTTTGACGATTTTGACGAGTTGAAAGTGGCTCAGAAAGTTCCGAACTCAAGAAATTTAGCCATAGACAAAGTGTCTCCGTTCCTCGGCCACCTTGATCCGCCTGTGTCTCTTTTTTTTTTTTATCTGCGTGTTATCTTGTCAAGATATGATTATTCGTACTTTTCATGACAGTTTCGCAGTT
>Ga0058701_10000854_pt1 | contig 20786 bp, 16 predicted proteins | sample AgamicOrMae_FD_97039 | JGI IMG/M metagenome (GOLD analysis project Ga0058701, IMG submission 97039) | Agave microbial communities from Guanajuato, Mexico - Or.Ma.e | ecosystem: Host-associated > Plants > Phyllosphere > Phylloplane/Leaf | place: Guanajuato, Mexico | collected 2012-06-04 | reverse complement strand
CAGATGCTGACAGCAAAACCAGTGATACCGAGAGCTTCACGCTTGTTCGAATGTTGGTTCTTCGATGATAATATTGCAGCCATGACAGATAAGCAATGGTAGGTATCTTTTGTCTCTTTCACACGAGAGAATACTTGTCTAAGAATGTTTGAAGACTGTTTGACTAATCATACAATCGCAAAAACCCTAAATTTGGCCATACAGTTACGAAATTTCTATCACAATCGAGCAGAATAACGTGCAGAGATAATTAAAACACTCGAATATGCCGACATAAGTTGATTAAAGCTTTACAAAAGTTTTGTATCTTCAGTCTATTGTTATCGACCTCCAGCCAGTCCGAATCGACTGCGACGGAGCCGGTTAGATTGTTTACTCTTTTCCACCAAACTACAACAGGTGGAGTCACCACGGAAAGGCTAATGAGTCAAAATTTTAGACAGTATCACTCAAACCACAAAGAGCCATTCAAAGCTCATCCGCTGCTTCGACTTTTTTCATTGAATCCGCCTCAATGGATTCTCTTTAGCTAAGCTTTTATATAAACTTTGGTCCCTTTTACTAGACACAACACTTTACACTTTTTTGGCTCTCCTGAGAGTTCCTTCCAGAGTATATTGCTCAATGTTGAATTATACAACTTATTGATGGTTTGTGTTCTGTAGATAGAAGATTATTATCTTTGGTGCTATTGCTTTCACTGAGATGTCTCTTCCATACGGCAGTGGAGTGCCGTTTGTACAACCTCACAGCTAGTATAGTCGAGTTCCTTGACCAAGCATAGAACAGCGGAAAGTATGTTACCGTTACGACTTCTTCCTCCCTTCGGAAGCAGATTATTATTGTTGTTGCTTTGCATCGCCCAAGACTGATGGTGACCGTTGAGAGCGTTCATCGAGCCTTGAGAGGAGAGGCACCTACTTGACTGATGGAACTGCTGCCCCCTCGAGTTGCTTATGCTTTTGTTTTGAACTGAATCATTCAATGATACATGATTGATGCTCGTCACCGTTCCATTCAGCTGTGATTCACTGAGTTGATGTGTTGGACCAAAGAGGCTTGCTTCGCTGAAGTCGCCGGTGTTCACCTGGTCCTGTGACTGCTCCTCTGGCTGATGGTGATGCTGTTGTTCGGCCGTGGTTTTGGGCTGAACATTGGTAACATTATTTGAGGGAGGACCGGACGATGAGCCTGCGGAAGAATACTCACATTGGACCTCTTCGTATATTTCGTCGCCGAGCTCCTCGATCTCCTGGAGCTCCTCTCTAGTAATCGGCTTGTTGTCCAAGACCTTCAATTGTGGTAAGGCTCTTATGACAACCTTTCTATAATTGTGTGTGGACTCTACGCATGGATTCTCTTCTAGCCATAGGTTGGTCAAATTTGGTAGCCCTTGTAGATGTGATATCTCTGAGATATTTTTGATATTGTTCTTTCGCAAAATAAGTTCTCTGAGTTTTTGGCAGTAGGCGAAATCTTTGAGCGTTGAGACCTCATTACAAGATAATCCGATGACTTCGACATTTACAAGCTCTCGTACGAGCGACACATCTTTGATACCGCTTCCCCAACAGTTAAGTCGAAGAACTGATTTGAGATCCTGGGATCTGGTTTTAGCTAAAACCAGAGATTCGTTCAAAACTAGAGACATAGTTCACTCTGGCACGGTAGAGTACCAACTTGACTTGGGGGAAGCTTTAGATTTAATTCACGTCGAGGCTATCCCTCGACTGTGGCAGTTATATCAAGAAATCTTGCAAACAAATAGTTGAGTATGTCGATATGAGTGAGCGGGTAAATCAATAAACCTGTAAATAATCGATCCACTTATCCGTGATGATGCTTACTGATGGTAGTCTCGTCCCGTCCATCTAAAGCTAATAATCGATGCTCGCGTTATCATGTCTCTGCTAACACTGATGAGCATCGACACTTGAGTTGACAAGCATGCCACCAAGTCTGTCCAATGCCGATGGATTCGGTGATGTTAAGTGGGATGAAAGCCTTTGACGAATGATAATGCCTCCCAGACTATCCGAAAAGACTGGGCCGGTGTTTTTGTTCTGCCCACTGGCCAGGGATTGTCGGTTGTCGCTAGTTGGATGGAGCGCGCGAGAAAGTATGCTGACCGTGCGTGATGCGCTAGCGGGCACAGCTTCTTGTCTGTCTGTATTCTTTTTCCCTTTCCTTATACTGCATTGTCCATTGGACTATGAAATGGAGTAGTTGTTATCTGGAGGCAAAGTTGTGTCCCGATTCTGCTCATTGTTCACCTACAAGTGCTGGGCTAACTATAGGCAAAGGCTCTCTCTCTCTCTCTCCCTAGCGGCACTTAACAAGCCTTCCCTCACTGATGCAAGACTTAGGACTCCCTTCAAACTTGTAGGATTGCTGCTTTGGCACCCTTAAGCTTGCTGCGTGAAGAAATCAGTGGAACCAGGCAGGTTGTTTGAGCCGAGCTAGTGCTAAACTGGACTCACTCGACTGAATTCACTAGCCCAAATTCACTGCACTCGACTGACAAGCCCAAACAAGGATAGCTAGCTTTTTCTCGTCCCACTACATTTTGCTTTGATTTAGTGCCTTTGAATTTGTAAGCAAGATGGCCGAACAGTTTCCAGTTTGACGCAGTTAGCCGCATCCCACTTGCCTAGACCCAGCATCTTGAGAACCCGCCCACATCCTATCGAGGCTAACAACCCTTTTATGACCGTCGTCGAACAAAAAGATGCAAATGCTGGACAATCATGAGGGTAAGTGAAATTTACATTGAGGCAAAGAATTGACCACTTTCACTGTCAGTTCTACCCGCTGCGTATTACATTCTCTCGCGATGGCCTCTAGTTGGAGTTCAATTCCAACTGCGCTGCTTAGCAACGATCACTGACTCTTCTGGCTTGCACGTTTGCTCGTACAGTCTACACCAAACCTCATAATCTCTCGAGTAGGATATAATATATAAAAATTTTGTCGAACATGAGCTCCTCTAACCGTGTCGAAGCTTCTAAAAAAGTGGTTGACGAAACAATCAGGTTATACAGTAGTGTGCTATCAAAACCGCCTTCTGATCGCCAACTTCTGAGACCTACATTTGGCTTCATTCAAGAACTGGTCAAGAGTGTGAGTACAAAGCTCGAGAGAGTGCTCATATCGAACCAAATCTTCTGTTACTAATTCCACATTGACAGCTCATCACTGAAACCAGGATCCTCAGGGACGTATTTAATCCTTCCGATTTCGAATCAGAGAAGAGAGTGTGGGACAAAAGGGCAAAGTTGGCATTTGTCCAACGCTTGATTGATCATACCGCTAGAAACGGATTGTGTGTGGTCGGGTGTGTAGCGGAAAAGGTTATCTCTGGTCTAGAGCCCAATAAAACTAATGAACTCCTCCAAGCTCTGGCTCGGCTTGCGAAGGCGAAATCTAGTGGGATCGTCTCATCTGACGGGCGAGCTAGAACTTTCACCCGCACTTCGGCAACTCCTGCATCACAGAAGACAACTGCTAACCTCCAGACCAGACAAAACCCACTGAACAACGCTACAAGACGTGCATCCTCTGGAAGTTCGAGGCAGAAAACGAGTGCCAAGGCTGACAAGGCTCCATTGAGAACGTCCGTCCAAGAGGCTAGAAAATCTGTACCCAAAGAAAACGAAAGTGAGCCCCTCCAAGTTCCCCGGAAAGAGTCCGAGATTAGGACATCTGATTTGGGTTCACTTACAGAGGTTAAAGATTCACACACAGAGGAAGTGGTGGTGCCGAAACCTGTTGCTCGAGAGCAATACAGCGAGAGTCATCAAGACATCCTGATTGTTTCTAATGAAGATGACATTAGCAAGCACATACCACAGATGAAAATTAACCTTAAACATCTGCGTAACGTCTTACGTAACATCGACCAGCTTTCTAGTAGATTGCAAGAGAGCTTTCAACAAAAGGCGGCCGGCTAATCGATTACTGTCGTCCTTTATTCAGCTTGAGATCTCAATAACTAACAATTCACCAACATCCGCATTGTGCCGCACAAGTCCAAAAATCTGGGAATATCTTTGAATAATGTATCAAGTTTTTCCTGTTCAAGCCGAAACAATTTAGTCAAACGATAAATTAGTGTGCAGTTCATAAAAGACCCTTGATAAGCCAGATGAAACGGGTGTCCGAGGAGGGAGTTTATAATAGAGTAAGACTTGTAGGCTTGTTGCAGTTGACTGATGAAATGTAATATACGCCTGAACAGGTCATTATCGTAAGGTTCGTACTTATTGTTATTCACCATCATAGAATGTGTCCTGAGTTTGAGCAACAGAGGGCCATAGGAACTTGCATCCGGAACGTTGATCTGATTGAGCCCACCGCAACAAGCGGCTCTGAAAAAGAAGGTTACTAACAAGGCGTCGACAAATTGGGGCTTTGGTTGTAATCCAGTTTCTATCCCGATATATTTGACTAGTATCATGCATATGGTCACTTCTTTAATCCACTTATCCTGAAATATTAATGCAGTAGTATCGTTAATGATGTCGTGCTCCCCTGAACTGAAATGGAAACAGGACATGAGAATATCCCTCTTTAGAGCTGGGTCCAATAATATCATTGTCTGACAATCTAGATGCTCCAGTGTGCCAAAATTGTTTAATTTATCCATAGGTCTAATTATAAGTTTCTTATACTCGCCCTGGTGACGGTCATACATGGAAATAGAATCCTGTTCTGAGAGTATCTTACGCTGGTTGGTGCTCAAGTTCGTATAAGCTTTCGGTCTAAGAAGTACTAAGGCTAATGAGTATGGTCTTAGTTTCACATAGCCTGATGATGGTAGCCTCCAGTCATCGACGATAGTGTAGTTGTAATGTGTATTGTGGAATATCATGTCTAGAGCAACTTGTCCCAAGTCATCTATCTCCATTTGCTTTTTGAGATACTCTCTAGGGTGAAACTCACCAACCTCATTCGATTTATCTCCCTGGGCGTACACTGAATCGAGCTCAGAATCAAAGTCATCAACTTGCTCAATATTATAATTCTTCATGAGCATTCGTAATAGGCCTCTAAGCTTTTGTTGGCGGCTCGGATGAACCTGGTTGATGATGTACTCTAGTGCATCGTCAAGAGACTTTTGCCGTAGCCAAATCAAGAGGTTGGCTATGCGCCGATGATTGTAAGATCTTGCGTTCAGGAATCCCTCATATGAATGATTGCAGAGTCTCTCGACTACTTGGTCAAAGGTGCCTGCCTCAACATAATCATTACCCAAAATCACGCTCACCAATGATAGACACTCGGGTCGTAGGCCTGGTATTGATTTGCATAATTTTCGTTGACTGAAAAGGCTGCACAAAATTCCATGTTTTCCGGACCTATCCTTTATGGGTTTCTCATACTCGAACCAGTCAAGAAGTATGAAGCCCTCTTTGAGCTGATAGATGATGAAATCACTATCATTAGTTAAAACAGGGCAACAATTCTCATTTGCTAAGCGTGCAACATGAGTATCTGCCTCATAGACCGCTTGGACTCTTTTGATCTTTAAGTCATTGATTATATTTCTAAAAATCGTATTGATTGTTTGTGGCAAAAGTATGTCGTCTCCGGCACTTGTCTCAACAAAGTTTTGAGCACATTTGAACTTCTTCAGAGCTCTCTGATACACTTCTTTCTCCTTTGACGCAACTACATCTTTCTGAGAAGGCTTGCCTATTACAGATCCGTCGAAAACCAATATCGGTGTGATGTTGCACTTCTGGAGATTGGCGAAGAACTCTTTGACAACATTGCTATAGTTAACGAAGTCGCCCCCATAAATATGATTCCCATAATAAGGAGAAGACTTGTTGAGAGTGTGACTAATATATAATTGACAAACTAGATTGTTGCCATCGATTACTAGACATGTATTGTTCAGGATTATCCGGTCTGAAACGAAAGAATCATTGGCTTTCAGAAACGATTGTAGGCTGGTGACACCCATCATCGATGAATGGAGCGGGCGAAAATGTCTGGAGATATCATGTATATGGGTGATACTTGCAAGTGGCAACCCGGCCAGAAGTAAAATTCCCTGTCAATTCATCGAATTGAGGCAGCTCCTCCAATGGAAGGCGCTTTTTTCTGCTGCCTCGTGAGGGCCAATGGCGGCCGCTCACGAGCAGCACGTGCGGGCAGACATCTCACAATCAGACTTTAAGGCGGCTGAATGCCGCCTGAAGAATCGAGATATCAACTGATTTGCTGAAAAATCATTGCTCCAATTCATCAATCATCATGGTTAGTCTGTGCATTGGGTGCCCTAAAACAGGCCACTTGATAAGTTCTCTTCCTTGAAGAAATTGTCACACCTGAAACCTGCAGCAACGCATCTGTTAGACTCGAATTCAGAGGTCTGGAGATCGATGAATCTTGTCGAGGGAGCAAACGACTATTGATACGACGCATTTAGTCCCAACATGACCACCAACCAGTAGCTCTTTCGGGACTCCTGTTGTTGCAATCGGCGCTTGTGCACTTCTGCAATTGCGTCAATTGTTGAGGAGTCACGCGCTAATGTTTCCTCTTTGGGTTGTGGTCTCTTTATGGGACTTTATTTTCCTCAAACATAGTTCAATGATCCCAAGAACCATTGTGCATTGTCCAAGTTTCTCTAGATCCAAATAGTAATATCATGCGGGATCGGTCCATATGAGCAATGATTTCCGCCCTTATGAGGTACAGTAGATTATAGACTTGTTGCTGCAGGGAGTCCATTAAAAATTCAATTCTGTCTCATCAGAGTATGCATATCCGGACTAATGTTGTAAATTTTATCATCGCCAGGAGACTCTCGGCTGAGATCCCTCTCTTTACTTTTGGCCTCTTTCGTGATATATCGAGTGCCTCTCTTTATCCAGCTCGATAAGATCACCACCGCCGGATGGTAGGGGTTCAACCATCATGATCGCGCATAAATTATACGATGGACAGACTTCGGGGCCCCTCTTTCGACAGTGAACCCGCAGGAATGATATAGCCCGTGCCTCATCGAGGCTTGTGCAGATGATTGGATCCAGCTCGACGGCCCGCACTCGACGAGAAATTGAGCTCACCTGAGCCCAGATCCGATACGATTAGCGCTCTCGAGACTTGTTAGTGGGAGCTGATCGAAAGTAAAGGCAAAAGAGTATACGGCACACTCACACTATGATGGCTAGAAAAGTATTAAGGATCTCTGTCAGGATCTCTTGCTATACCAATGGAGCAATACGGCCCCCATGACGCAGTTAAGCAGTTGAGCAGCTAATCTCAGTTCCTCTCTTAAATTCCGTCTCTTTCTATCTCCACTCCATTCCTGAAAACACCTGGAGTCCGCTATCTCTCACTCGCATCGGTCGAATCTAGAATCGATTCGATTATGATTTGAGGTTCTGGTGGCGAATTCCAACTGGTCGACCACTGATTATCCAGTGATCCAATTGGGACCCACTTCCAGTGGAACAAGAACGAGTGTCAAAATATCAGAGATCTATATTCTGATTGCATCCAAGAAGTAAACTCACTCTCTGCGCCTCTGTAGAACAATAGTCTGAGTTTTTTTGAACTAGTCTCCACATTCATCACCAAGTTTGCAGGAATCTCTAAATTGCCAAAACCGGAAGCAAGAGACCTCTGCCATATGAAAATTATTTTGATTTCGATCACACTATAATCATGAAGAGTCAATCATTCATGCCAAATAAGATTAATCCAAGCCGTAAGACTGAGGATGAGTTTTCAGAGGTACAAAAACAAGAGCATGATCGAGAGATGGTAATTTACCCACCAAGACGAGGTCACAAAGTCGAATCGGGCAAACCTCAAGAACGTCGGATGGATCCAATCTCGACGCTTAGCACCAATGCTAGGAAGCAGGCCATCTTGAACTATCAACAACAAATCAGCAGTGGCAAGTCCCACAAGCCATTTCGTTTAACTCTTTTCAGTCTAATTGGACTCTTGGCTCTGATTACAGTGCTGAGCATCCAACAATCTGAGGCAACTGTACTCATGAGAGTGTGCGATACACGCGAGATCAAGACGGTCACCAATAGAGTTTGCATGCTCTATAAGAGAACAAAAAATTCTGACCTCAAACAAGATAAGGGAGGAAACTTAAGGTTATCTCGCGACACAAAGGGCGAATACTCTCCAGCAAAACTAGCCACTTATTGCTGTAAGGTGGGATGTCCACCCCATATATTCGCGCACAATTGCGACTAAGATCAGGAAAACACAAGATAAGTCACTTGAGAATGGAAACAGGAAATGCATCACGCATCAATCATTTGATCCTAGTGCATCTTTGAAGTTCGCCTGACTAACATCAAGAAGTTAGACATATCACTTTGGGTCATAATGAAGCTTAAATCCGACTGAGAATCAAAGATCGAATAGTCTCAAGGATCTCGGTCCAAAGCTTGAACGAGGAGGTTCTAGATTGCCAAGCGATTAACCTTGGAAGAGTATAGGTATGATAGAAGATGAATGACAATCATTAGTGCCTTCAGAATACCTGTTGATCGCAAGCAAGCTGTAACTCTGTCATCCTGATACGATGTTATATTGACAAAGCAGAAATATATCTCGACTGGCCATAGTACAGTATGAGCCAGTGTACTGTATGAGCGCTCGATACCAAGACATCGGCGTGTTGAGGCGCGGACAGTGGAATCGAAGTCATAAAAGAGGTGGAATTTTGTCTCATTATGTTCAGAAACGAATCATACACACTCGTCTTTGAATGGTGTCCCTGCCTCACTGATAGCTAAGCATTTGAGAATTGAGGAAGCAGATTCTGGGAGGTCCAGATTGCTTCAAAATTTCGCTCCTAAGGTTTTCCTATATCAGTGAAATTAGATTAGACTTGTACAGATTAAGATTTTGTCGGATTGGTCGGCTCTTTAGTAAGTTTCGTGATCTGACTAAGCCCTTCGAAGGATGGATCAATCGTATCATTATCTTTCTAAGTGCAAGGTGAGATCTAGAGAAAACGGTAGACACTGCAAGCCGAACAGTCTTCGTGCTCATAAAAAGAGGTTTTAGAAGTTCAGTCACGGAACTTGGATGGATAAAAGTAATTCATCGATATCCTTGAATTTTCTTTAATTGGCACGGCCTACTCTTCTCATTTTAGTGAGCTTCTCCCTGCTTGCCACCTATACGCTTAAATTCGTTCATATTGGTTGCTGCCACTGGAGAACCTATCAGTATGAGCTGACCGATACGTGTTGTTTCCGTTCCTGTCTGATTGTCTTTGACAAATATGGTCAAGCTATTGACATTCTGGAACTTCACGTATTTCAGCTGGACGGGTTCGGCGTCGTCAGATAAATCGTCAGTCTTCAATACGACAAGTTGCACTGGCTCTGACGATTCTGCTTTATCAAAATCTAAAGATGATGGCTGATTGAGGAAAAACTTGAGGCTTTTGGGTCCGTATTCGTTGGGAGCTCTCAGTTTGATAGAGTGCAACTTTATGGGTTGAGAGAATGCTATCGTAATGATGAGTTGCTCGTCACAATCCGATTCTAGATAGGTGTCTTTTCTTCCATCCAGACAATGAGCGAGAGGATGGTCGTCGCTTTCGTTCAAGCATTCACATCCACCTTTTGTTATGAATGTAGTCAAATCAACATGAGGGCCGTATGATTGACCAGAGGATGAATCGCCAGTCGCTCCAGCCGAACTAGATTCTCGACCTGCTAACTCAACAATCTTAGCCTCTAGGGCTAGTGGGTCAGCGCCCTGAATTCGAGCTACCCTCGTTCGAGCTCGAAAGAATATGAAAGTTGGCATTGCAGTCACCTTTTGGAGTTGTATGGTTTTTGAAGTTTCGTCATCGAATTAGTTATTACAGTTGTTATCAGCCGATAGTTAGCTCTAATCTGAGGAATACTTACACTATTGCTGGCTGCTAGTTGATCACAATCGTCAACATCAACCTTCAAGAATACTGCTTGCGGATATTTGTTGCTGAGGCTCTCGAAGATGGGTGCTATATTTCGGCAGGGCCCACACCTGTAAAGTGTATTGAAAAATTTGTTTGGGGATACGGTATCGTTAGTTTACTACTTGATGATGATTCGATAATTCATCGCCATTCATCTGGACATACCATTTCGCGGTGAAGTCGACGACGACTAGCTTGGGGCCTGCGTTTGTGAGGCAGGACTGAAAATGCACATCATCTCTGATCACAGTGACAGGCATTTTGAAATATCCTATAGATTATGAATGCCAAATTATATTATATTAATGGGTGAAGTAGGTTATATCTGAGCTGAATGTTGTGACGTATCCTAAAACCATGGACCATAAATGAGGACTCTGCAACAGTCCGCACGCGGACTGATTTTCGAGCGGCACGCTTTTCGTGCAGCCGAGGTTCTACTGACCACCTTGTTGGGCCGACATCCAAAAGAGATGGATCTGGATTGCGATCGCCATCAAGGAAGTTATCGGTCAGACTTGACTCGATAATTCATAAGCCCCTGAGTTCCGAGCTCGGTGCTGGACGAGACTTACAAGACTGCGGGAAGAGTGGTCGGCTAGCAGGAGCTTTGCTCGTTCCGAACCATGTCATGTGTTTGAGACGCCTATTCTCCATCGACTCATCGACTTCCATTGGCTGGCCTTCGTTTCCTTTAAAGGGGGTCCCCATATTTTCAATCAGAGCAATCACCTGTTTGATCTTGGTTAGAATTGCTCTAGTTATTATTGTGAAAAGCGTCGCCCGCACGATAGCCGTAAGAAGGGTGTTAGTGGCTAGCAGTAGTCATCAATCGAAGTAAGATATCAATTCAAAAAATCGAAATAAAAGAGGACACATAGGTTTGAGTTCGTAATCTGAATATTACATTGGATACACTTTATTCACACCGAGGTCCGCTTAACCCTTGAACTTCTTGAACTTCTTAAACTTCTTGAACATCGAGGGGCTCTGGCCCTGAGGCTCACGTTCTGGAGCTTGCTCGACTGGGACCTGTTGTTGGATTTGTTGCGGGACCATAACGACAGGAACTTGGCTGATCTGCTGCTGCTGAGGTACCTCATAGGCAACAGGCCTGCTTGGTGCCTCTGATTCCACGCGGCTCGGACGGCTCTGATGGCCACCGGAAACCTTAACCTTCTTGAACTTCTTCTTGAGCGGCTTCTTGAATGGTTTCTTCTTGCCAAAGAACTTGAACATGAAGTTACCGCCCGATCCGCCTGATTGTTCACCCGATGAGCTCTCAAGTCCGGTGGATGAGCTCTCAGCCTCACCTGGAATGAGACATAATGATACGATGATGAATGCCACAAAGGCGAAGATCACCGATGTCTTCAAGAAATTCATTGTTCCAATTTTTCCTGTACTTGAGACGGTAGTTGTCGGGTGGGGAGGTGATATTGATTATGTCCGGTCTGAGGTAGAATCAGTATGATGATTCTAGCAGAGACGGTCGGCACTTTTATACCAGATCGCTCAGCCGAAAATCAGGGGCAGTCTGACACAAGCGTCCGTTCTGATGGATCTTGAGGTCAATCAGAGGTTTGCTAGAACCAGTTCAAGGACTCCAATGTTTGACAAGCAAATAACCATATCCATCATGGTTGCGGCCCCGCGAAAGAGTCGGAAATTTTTCAGATCGTTCGTCAATCAAAGAGTGTCCCCCAAGTAACAGGTTGTCCACCGGCAGAGCATTCATGTGTCCACCATTCAAGAGTGGCCCGCTCAGAATCGTTAATCCCCCACCAGAAGGACCGTGCACCGTTTCCATGAGGCGCATCGCTCTATGTTGACGGCCTACCGCTCCTTCAAGAAACGCACCCTTTCAACGGGATCTTAGAGACGATCGTGTGTCGCCCGGCGGAAAGTTCTGTTTGGATTTAATCTCTGCAACTCAGGTCAAAAGATATTCGCATGTTTGCTCAGCCATGATCCCCAGACTTAGAGGCACCATGTGGAGGAAGTGTCACGATTGTTTCCGTGCAAAATTGAAAGCTCAATTGCCCGTGCACCAATTGGGGTGCAGTTCGTCGCTGACAATCATCGGTCTCAGCTATGCGCTGCTCCCGCTCAACGACATGAGGGATACACAAAGATTGAAATTGAAAACTCGTCTTCATGGGCGAGGCGGCATTCAAGATAAGCAGAGCTAGCCTCCATTGAGTATGGGAACCGATTGATAAAATTTTGACAAGCGGACAAAGACAGGAACTGGAAATGTCCGACGCCGATGGCCCTCGCGATGGCCATAGGCTAACTAGAGACACGTGCGCTTAGAATATCTTTGTGGCGGCCCAGCTGCTAACAACAAAATTCCGTTCTCTCTTTGGATGGTCCACCACCGAAACGGTCTACGCCCTTTAGCCTGCTGACGAATCTATTGATCTTCCTTTGTTTTAAGAATACCATCCGACATGCCAACAGTTTAGCCAAGCCCTTTTATCCATTAGTCGCTAAAGTATAGAAACATTGAACCGCCTCAGAGTATCCTCGCAGAAACTATGACAGGCACAGCTAGAATATTGGAACCGGCTCATACAAACAGGCTGGTTACGCAAATCCTTGAACAATTCTTCAATGACAAAGAATACGACTACCAGAAGTCGCTTGAATGGAGCCAGGAGTTGGCCGATTTAGTCCTCGATAAAATACAATCAACTCATTCGTCCACGAATGGATTGCATAGGTATAAATATGTTATCAATTGCTCAATTCAAAAACATGGATCTGGTCTGCAATCATCTACCGCTTGTCTATGGAACACCACCACAGACGTCGCCACATACGTTAAATTGGAGCATAAAGATCTGGATTGTACCGTTCATATCTATGCAATAGCATTCGATTAGTCACAACCTTTCGTGAGCAAGCAGACAAATGCCCAGGCGATCTGCATGTTGTCCCAACCTCGTTAAGAGAACTTTCTTTACTTTCAGATTTCGTAAAATCTATTCAGAGATCTTCGGAGGAGACCACGAGGTCGGCCGATCAACTAACTAAGAAGGTACGAGATAGAACCACAAGAACAGCCAACCAACCGACGCCCTCAGTTTGTTATCAATTGTGGAGTGTAGTTTATGTATAGTTATTTTTTGAATGTATAAATATATAAACACATATATATACTCCTTTGATAAATATATATATATATTATATATTTATATCTACAATTCATCTTTAGGACTTGGCTGCTCCTCAGCCGGTTGCTCTTCGGCGTCTTCGTCCTTAGATTTGTCCGAACTGTCAGCATCTTCATCCTCCTTGGCAGCTGCTTCCGCTTCGGCCTCTTGCTTTTTCTGCTTTTCAGCATCTTCGACCTCCTTCATTTTCTTCTCTCCCACCATTGTCTTCTTAAGAACAACTTCCGCCTCGGAGTCGGCCTCTTTCTCGTCATCAGTGATCAGGATGTTGTCGAAAATCGATCCGGCCTTCACTTGCCATACATCGATACCGACTGCACAGATCTCATCACGGTGATACAGCTTGTCATCAGGAGTGTACTCGGGATTGTCAATTTCCGGATGAACCCATGGTCCCTTGTACTTAGGATTATCTATCTGCCTTGGTTTCCACTCGCCTTTGTAGGCTGGATTGCTAATTTTGCCCGGTTGCCATTCCCCATCCATCTCTTCATCCCAGTCCTCAGGTTTCTTGGCATCTGGATCAGGGATCAATTCCGGAACATCCCAATCGTCGGGCTTCTTGTCATCTGGATCATCGATCTTCTCGCGATCCTCCCAATCGTCTGGTTTTTTGGCCTCTGGATCCTTGATCTTCTTTGCTGGCAAGAAATCCCAGTCTGCCTCAAGTTCGCCCTTCTCTACAACCTCGCCATCGATCAAAACTTTGTAAGTATTGTCCGGTTTCAGATGTAGCCTGTAGACATGAGTAAATTCATCATCCTTGCAACGGATGTCTTTGTTGATAAGTAGATTTTTACCCTTGTAGTTGAAGATAACATGCACTTTCTTAGTTCCTGGACCACATATATCGGGTCCAAACATTACACTGTATTCCGAGTCACCATGCATCTGCTCTTGGTCCAACTTGCAGTTGAACAATTTTAAGTATCCACCACCGCAATCGATGGATTGTTCATGCTTGATAGAAAACTGTAGTATTAAATCTTTGTTTAAGTTGTCAAATTTGCTATCCTCGAATTTGGACGAAATTGCATAGAACCTATAATCCTCGCTTGTCTTAATACCTAAGTCACGCTTTGGGTCATCATAATATTTCCCCGGTGACAAGACAAATTTACCATACTCTTTTCCAGAATGCTTAGAGTAAACCCATCTCTCATTGAATTCATCCTCGCTAGGGAAATTCTCCTTAAAGTAGACTGTAGCTGTGGCTATCTTTGCCAAACTGAGGGTGTAAATTAATGACAAGATGGTCGTTCTCATCGTAATTTGTTCAAATATACGACTGGAAGATTGTTTATACAATAAACTGACTAATCGTAATTTATTGCTAAGTAGAGTTGTCAATCAACGGATGAGAGACATAGATGGATGATGATCGAGAAATGATGGTGATAATTTTGGTGTAACACTAATTTTTGTGTGACAATAGAAGCGAGTCGACTACGAAAGGTTCAAAAGGCGAGCTTACGGTATACTACGTACCGCAAAAATAGTGTAAAGCGCCAGCAGAAGTCCATTGCGTTGGTCTGGAACGCCTCTCGTTGGAGAGCAAAGTGCATTTGGGGTACTCAGTTTCGGGAAAGCAGCCGAGGTCAGCTCGGGGGCGGGGCAAGATTGGGCTGACCCGCACGCGTATGCAACGCAGTTAAATGGCGGAGTGGCGACAATGTTCGCCGATTCTCCATCGGGAAATTTCCCGCACTCTGGAACAAGATCGCGGCCAGTGATTTTTGTGCGAGCTCACAAAACACACCTTATGATGACTTGTACTAAGGCCTCGTCGAGGCTTGAGAATGCGACGGCCGGCCTGTGCACGGACTGCTTGTGCTGCCAAAGCGCGTCGCCGTCGGTCAGAAAACGCAGGATATCCCGTGTTGTGGAGTGCTAGAAAAGCGCAGCCGCCTCCACTGCAACCACCATGATGAGTCCTCATCTTGTCCGCACGCCTCCGCAACATGTAGTTGCGTAACGAGCGCCAAATTTAAAGTTTTTTCCAGGTTCATTCTCGGCCCAATTCATATGTTGATTAGTATCAATGTCAGTCAAGCTGATTCTTCCTTAGCTCCACGTCTGGTCATCCTCCGAGGGTAGACGAGGGAATGGACATGGGGTCGAAGCTACTTTATTTAGCTTTCCCTAGGAAGTGTGAGCCTGACAAAAGAATGGCCAAAATAGAAAGACGAAGGAGAAAGTGTCATTCTCCTGATTCCTGCTTAGACTCGACTCAGTTTGCCAACACACCAGACAAAAGAGGGAAACAATTGTCTCCTCGTCGAAGAGGAGGAAATTCAGCCTCTTTTAGAGAGGAGAAGAAGAATAAATTTTCCGTATTCGTCCATGAGAGCTAAGCTATTTCACGAGCTATCTCTTGGATCCATTGCCACTCATGTCAATCCCCCATGCGCGCGTGTCGCAAGACCGTCTACCACGCGCCTGGAATAGGATATCTTTACAACCCCTGAATAGCTTGCATCCTGTTCATCCTTTTTGGCCACAACCAGGGGACTCAAGGGCCTGAGCGTTCGCTTTTGCTTACAATTGATGCTTGTCTAAGAGCTAGGGGAAAGTCCACAGGCCAGACGGGCGATCAATTCAAGGTTGAGTCTCGATGTCTCCCATCACGAGCCGTCTAAAGTTGTCTATCGAGCCGCAGCTCGCGATAGACCAGTGTCATGACGACCCATTCTCACACTGTTTCCTATCTAGTCGTGTCGGAAGCCAATTAAAAACCCAAACAGATCTTGAAGATGCTTCCGAATCTGCCCAAATGCGTCACACTGCTTGTGATCTTGACCGCTTTCGGAGGTCACTTTTCAACCAGAGCTCAAGATGCGGAAGTGACTTACTCGCCGCTCGATTCAGAGTCAGATTTGGCCATCGATTTGAGCGAAGAAAACAACCAAGACAGAACATCAGAGCGACATTTCACACTCAGAAACCATCCAGCCGATCATGGGCTCTACTCTGGTCGTGCGCTGGCCTCAGTTCAGAGGATCAGAAATCACACAGAAATAGACCATCTGGAGGCAGATTTGGCCGAAATTGAGGACAAGTCTGCGAAGAATGGGAAGCCCATCGAGCTAGACGAGGAAGAGCTCGCCCTGAAGACTGTGGATTATGCGGAAAAAGAATGGCAATTAATGTTCCGCGCCTTCGATTTGGCCTCGGACAGCTTGAGCTCGGCGATCGTGCAAGAATTGGGCAGACAGACAAACATGTTCAGCGAGATTGTCTCAAGACTACCTCAGGACTGCCAGCGAGATATTTATCACATCAAGGAGTCGGCCTTGAAGCACAAATTCTGGGCTCTCAGGATGGTGGATTCCATGGGCAAGATTCCCAGCGGAGTTACCTATGGGCGTTTCTCGTCTCCGGGCGACTATGAGGAGTGTCTGAAGGTGCGGGTGGACGATTTGGTCGACAGAGGTCGGACAAGGAACAACACCGAGTTGCTTGAGCGGCACAAATTTCACGGAAAGTATTGTCTCATAGATTTTCGCCTCCCACTACCTGAGAAGCCGCGCAACAAGTTGCTCAGTATCCACGAATCTGTGCTCAATTTCACCGGCACTGAGCTCGAACGGCAGTATCCAGAATTTGTCAACAACTACTCATCCTATGCCTCGGTCTTCTACGAGGTTGGTTACATGCATGCCTTTTGTTTGCCTAGCACTTGTCGTGTGGAGGATGTGACAAAATCGATTGGAAAAACTCTGGAGGGAGTGTATCTGATAGCAAACAACACAATCGATTGCGAGGAGTGGCCAGAGGAGCCGAAACCATTTCGCAACTCGCAGATCATCTCGCTCATCCTGATGGGATTTGTTTTCACCAACGCTCTGTTGGCCTCGGTGGCTCATTATCTACTTCCAGAGGAAACTGGCGAAAAGAACCAGTCGTCCATCGATCGCAAGGGTGGGGGGACGCTGAGAGAGAAACTTGTCACACGGTCTCTCAAGAATCGATTCTACTCAGACTGTTTCTCAATCCAAAAGAACTTCGAGCGTCTATCCAAGCCCGATCCGCGAGGACTCACCTTCGTGCACTATACGAGAATTGTTGCCATGGCTCTAACTGTAATAACCCATACTGGTGCCCTGGGAACTCTGCAGGCAATCACGAAGCCAGCCGATGCCTCAAACAGTGAGCAGATCTTTAGAGACTTTCTGCCCCAGATGTTGGCCAACGCCTTCACCTCCATACAGATCTTCTTCTTCATGGCCGGTTTCATGCTCGTAATAAGCACCTACCCATCGATTAAGCGCGACAAGGGTCGCCTCTCCTTCCTGGAGTACGCCATCAAGCGAGCTATCAGACTGATGCCAGGAATTGCGGCCACCATTTGTGTCAACTTCCTATGGCCCCTCTTTGTTGAGGGCCCAATGTTGAGCTATTTCGTCAGGATGATTGTGGTTCCATGCGAGGAGAATTGGTGGCACACAATGGGTTTCATGAGCAATTTTGATCACGTGGAAAAGATGTGCCTCCGCCACAGTTACTTCTCAGCCTCTGACTACCAATTGCACATTATGGCCTTCCCATTGTTAATCCTGCTCTACAACCATGCAGAGGTGGCCCTCTTCTTGGCTGGCATGTTAACTCTGTTTGGATTTATCGCCCAAGTTATCATGATACTGACAAAGAATGTTCTCCCATTCATGATGGTAGATTATATAGACAAAGAGGCCTTCTTCAACGTGGTCCACTATATACACCATCCAGTTTGGAACCACATGTCGGCCTTCTTCTATGGCTTCATAATTGGTTACTTTGTGGTCAGACAGATCAGGATCAATCTGTCACCAACGAGCATCAAGAGAATCTGGTTCACCCTGTTGCCAATTGGAATCCTCTCAATATTTGCCCCCTACTACTGGAACCACTACAAGAGGCCAATTTATCGCTGGCAAATGGTCCTCTACGTGCTCTTCGACCGCTTCATACTGCTCTCAACCTGCGCCTGGCTGTCCTACGCCTCACTGGTGCTCTCTCGTCCTCCGCCCAGGCGGCGACAGTCTGTGGCCGCCACTGAGCAAAGGAAGCAGCCCGCTGATGGGCCCAAGTCCGAAGACACTCGGCCGGCCTTGCCAAATGTGCCGATCATCATCCAAGCCCCGCCCAGTCCTCAAGAAGTCAAACTGCAGAGGAAGTTGGCCACCTTCGAGACTGGCTCGCTGAAACAAGACTCGTCCAATGGTGAGGAACGACAGATGCGCCAAGACTCGCCCAGAAGTCTGAGACCCAGCTTGCCGGGCGCAGCACTGCCTCGCCAGAGGTCCTCTCCGAATATAATTGAGCTGCAGCAAAGAATCGGGCAAACTCTGGCTCAACAGATGTCGGCCAACCAGAGCGGCGATTCGTCTAATCTAAATGTTCGTCGAATCTTCAGGACAACCTCGGGCAGCAATCTGGCGACAATCAGTGAGTCCATAGTCAAAGACGACGGTCTGAACAAGGGCAAACCGAGCGGCACTGTTCCAGCGCCAGTCTCTTCAGATGGAACCAAAATTGCGGATTCGAGACAGGAAGGGAAGAATAATCTGCCCGCCGAGTCGGCCCGAAAACGAACCAATCCAGCTCCGGTCTCCAATGTGAACACACTCTGTCTCATACTCTCGAGATTGACCTTCCAGCTCTACCTATTCAACATGGTGGTCCTCTGGATTGATGTCAACCAATCGAAGTACTATTGGTTCTTCTCCTACTATTTCATCATAATCAAGGCGGCCGCTGTCTACATAGCCTCAGCCCTAATGGCGATGGTCTTCTTTGTGGTGCTCGAGAGTCCCAGCTTGACCTTGTACATCGCCTGGGTTCGTTCTCGGGCTGCTTCACGTGCAATAGGAGCTCAGGAGAAGCCAGATAGTGGCAAGAAAGCGCAGGCATGAGATGGCTAATCCTCAATTCGACTTTGGCGATCAGCATCCAATGGTTCTCATGCACCAGATGCGGCTCATTGTACATTGTATGTATGATGATAAACATTCTCTGTCGCTTGTTTTGTACTGATAGAGTCTAGTGTAGTTGTTCACGAGATGTATATAAACATTGAGGAATCGCCGCTCCTCTAGACCCTCTGGACTTGATAGTCTTCTCTCTCTCTCTCCACGATAGAACTCTCTTGGGATTATACTCGTTGATGTGATCTGCTCATCTAGCCTCCGACTAGGAAGACATAGAGTGCTGTATTTCTGACGAAATATCTACGAGAGAAAACTTTTCCAAGGGGCCCGAATGGAATCTTTTCGAGAGAGCCCGATGGTTCAAGGTGGTTACTCGACGAACTCTTGAATGGACGTTGACTAGTGCTGAAATTACGGACTTCAACTTAGAGGCCAGAAGAAAAGTCAACGAAGATTGAGTGAATTTAACATCTAGAGCAGTCATCATTGATGCTCCAACATCATCTGATAGAGACTTATGGAGGTTGATTTTGTCTACAAACTCGGGAGCATCTAAACTGAGATTAAGAGTGAATCTCCACGAGATTTGCATGAAACAAGCGTTGACTTGGAGACAAATAATTGATCAAGGTTGCTGACCAATTATCATCAATTAGTTTGGCGCCCGGAACTGTAGTTGGTTTTAGCTAAAACTTCCTAGACATTTCCGTTTGACTCCGCAGTGTATGCGCAAAAATCCCGTTCTTCTCAATGGAGAAGTCAATGTTTCTCAGTTCTTCCCTCATTAGTTGCCTGCAGGCAGCGAGAACTGCCAAAATAGAAGCACAGATTGTCCCCCTCCAGCCGGCACCGCAGCGTCTAGACACATGGGGAGTCTGATGACAGTCAGTTCTGCCAGTTTCTAGCTTCGATCGCTACTCAACGACTGAGAAAACACATAATCCTGCGAGTCATGCTCATATCAGGCTCAGCCTTGATGTTGCCAGAACAGAGGGCAGGATTCTTCGCATGAGCCAGACTGCGTGGAGCAGCTCAGCTGCGCCAATGGAGCGGCAGGCTCCAAGAGTGCTAATCCAGTCCTCTGCTTCAGAGAGTCAAGCTCTAGTCACGCGGTGCCGAGTGAATGCAGCTTTTTGTGCGACACGACTGGCCGACCATCTCAATGTGTTCTGTGGATCCGGATTCGCACATGCTCACCAGATTCTTCCGCCTCCTCGTATTCGTAATATCGCTACGATTTTGCCTCCACAAATCATACTACTCACGTTTTAATATCCATCAAACTTATCCTTAGCGAAAAATTAATTAGGTGAAAGTCATAAGTGTTGAATATTTAACATGCCAGCCCTTCAAGAATTAGACAAATTTTTCGAGGACAAGACGTTCATCAATGGCGAGCGTCTGTCAGTTGCTGACAAGGTCTTCGCCTCTTATATCAAAGGTGCTCTCGAGAATCCTGATTTTCGCAAGGCTCTAACATCTTTCAAAAATGTCAACCGCTACTACAACACCGTTATCAACCAGGCGGCCTTGACTGAGGAGGATGACTTGCGCTCTTACAAGGAGCCTCAAACTCAGTCTGGCGCCGATCTTTTAGACGCTCTGGAATTAGCCCAAAAGAAGCCAAAGGACCCATTTGAGTCATTACCACCAACATCCTTCAATTTCGACGATTATAAGCGTAATTTTTCAAACAATCCACCTGAGGTCTATTTGCCTTACTTCTGGGAGAAATTTGAT
>Ga0058701_10000853_pt1 | contig 20797 bp, 9 predicted proteins | sample AgamicOrMae_FD_97039 | JGI IMG/M metagenome (GOLD analysis project Ga0058701, IMG submission 97039) | Agave microbial communities from Guanajuato, Mexico - Or.Ma.e | ecosystem: Host-associated > Plants > Phyllosphere > Phylloplane/Leaf | place: Guanajuato, Mexico | collected 2012-06-04 | reverse complement strand
CTCCCTAAAACAGGTTTTAGGTGTTGTTTAGATGTTCCTGTGTTGGCCTTCGGTAGGTTCAGAGTTTAGGTTAACCTTTAGGCTATATGCTTTGTCCGTAGATTCGCAACCTCTCCGCTCGGAGTCACCAAACCTAACGCCGCTTTCGGTAGCAGTTGCAGCTGCCGACTAGTAAGCGGCATCTGGCTTGGCGACTGTCAGGTTAGATTTACGTATCCTCTGCATCGCTCTGCTTGTCCGTATATCTGAGGAAAAACTGAAAAAAAATGATGTTCCGAACGTATACAGTGAAGATCAGGTTTTCCAGGTGACCTAGCACGTTGCAGGAGTTGAGCTCATGTCAGCTGGTTTGTCGAGTGAACATTCATTGTTTCAACTCCCGCGATTCTTTGTTGACACAACGCCTCACATGACGGGAAGACACCACGAACAAAAAGCATCTACTCCATCGCCCCCCGATGTCCCCCGCCGTCAAGCCAACCAGCCAGACGGAGAAGCTAAATAGAACATCTTTCAACCGGATATTTTTCCGACAACTTTCCGTCTAACGGACCGGGTGTACGCAGATCGGTACATGCACAAGTTTACACCAATTCTCATCCCAGAGGCGAGTGTTTGACTCACAAGATTACAAGAATTACAAACAGTACTTCTGAGAGATAACACTAAACACTTCTTGAAAAATCGCAACTCAGAATATCTCTTGTTACCACGCAAAGCGGGTGTTAAAATCACATTCGTTTCTTAGGCAAGAACTTCTTAAGATTCAGTTTTAAGCATTGCAGCAATCTAACCCGCGTCAGCGTAACACGCTCGCACCTTATTTTTTACTCAGTTATGAGAAATTGCTGGTGAGACAACCGAAATTTGTCATAGCGATAACAAACACGCGGAAATTACCCTTCGGACTAGCAACGAAGATATCGCAGAGAAGTCGCGTAGAAGGGGAAAGGGGGCTGTACCCCGACATGTGTTTTGTTCACTGGGAGAGGGGCCTGCAACAATGGAAACCAGCGCTCCCAGCACGGCTGGAGTCAACAATGCAAAAGAAACAATAGTGTCCGCCCGACGTAGAGAGCCCCTTCCATTGGACCCTCGAATAGCAGGGAACACCGAAGCAAACTCGCAGACGAAATTGGTGCGGTTATTAGCGAACGAGTTATTGTTGAGTTGCACCTCACCCACCACATTTTTCTAATAGGACAAATGCTCATGATGCACTGTCACAAGCCTTTGTTTTAACCCTCGGAAAACATCTTAAGCTGACCTATAAAATATCACCACACAGCAAAAAATTCTGTTGAAGGTAAAAAAGGGGAGGAGCGTTATTTAGTTATTTTTAAAGATACCCATATGAATAACCATATAAATAGAAAGCTACCGACGAGACTATTTCATTGATATGATCGTTGAAAGCTTTATCTTCAAAAATAACGAGAGTATGTTCAACCGCAGTTTAACCTTCATATCCAAACCATGTGTGGGGCTACCTAAAACAAAGCGGGTTAGTATTTAATGAGATTAAGCTTAATCACACCATTTAAATACGCGTAGTTCATCCCTAACCAAATTTAGGCGTCTGCGGAATTCTTAGGCAAACGTAGGCCAATCGGAAACCCACGGAAAGCTGTAATCAGCAACTCGGTGATGAGCAAATGTACTTATAATTCGTTTCTGAGAGTAAGAAGGACCACTTTTTTTATATTCCCTTTCCAACGACGACTATAACCTAACCTATCATTGCCCCAAGCCTGATGCTACTTCAAGGCGGTTTCTTTCAGAGAGACAGAGAGAGGGTAACATGATTAGCAAAAGTCCAGATTATCTACGATAGGTATGGTTGGTTTACACGCCTGATAGCTCGCTTTGCTCGACTTCAAGGAACAAAATACAAGGTGTGGAAACTTCCACCTATCAAAATTTACTGTGTAAAACAAAATGCTCGGGGCAGTGCGTTTAAACACTTAAGTTTCGGCGAGCGGAAACTGTACGAAGATAGGAAAAGCTAAGTCGTAAAGGAGAGAGAGAGAGAGAAAGATCTAAAAATATGAGAAATATCTCGGACGGCAAAGCGATACGAGGATGTCTTTACGGCCGCAGAATGAAGTGGAAGAAGACGGGGAAAAAGATGATGTGGGTAGATTTTCCGGGAAGCCGGCCGTGTGCGAAGGAAGGGCATTTGTCTGAACGCGCTCTACATTTCTCAAGTGACCACGCCCGTCATATTCAAATATAGAGGCTTGATATACTGATAAAGTAAACCTCTCACCTAGTCCCATAACTGAGTACTCTTAAGGTCTTATAACACAATGCACTGCGGTTTACATTGCCACTAGCGTCGAGCAGCCAATCAGGAAACAGGGCGTCAAGGTCGCAGACAACATCCAGCGTTCTGATTGGCTCCTCGATGCCATGGCATATCGTTGACATTGGTTCTGCAGAGGCAATGTCAACGACACTGGGTACTGCCATACGGCCTTAAAAGCTACTTAAGTAAGCTTACATATACTCTGGGCGTGAATTAGTCGATTAGGGCTCAAAGTTTGCCTAGAAGTTTTAAGAAAGTAGCAAAACTTTTTTCGGTTGAAATTTTTGGCAAAAGGGTTCTGGAGGAAGACATTTTTTTGGCTTAGCGAAAGATGACGTTGGTTTGCTGCTTAAAATACCCACGTTAATGATACATTTTGGTCATAAAAGAAAGAAGCAGGGGGTTCTTATATGCTTGACACTTAGGACACCAAACAAGTAAAAAAGACAATGTCCCTGTTTTTAAAAGCTTTCTCCTATGGCGCAGATAATTGCGGATCTGCCTTCTACGCGGAATATTGACAGGTTCGATTCCTGCCCCCAGCAAATGGATTTGATATAATCAACTGCTCGGGCGAAAAGCCTTCATACTAAAAATGTTTCCAGAGTATCACGACGAACCCAATGCAATAGTGGGATTAAGGAGCATTTAGGTCCGACGCAACATCAACAACAGCCATCACACAAGAAATCTTCAGGCAAGCCCTCATATACATTTATCTAAAAGCCAATCTACACGGCATGAGTTACCCAGTTTGCTATGCAGTAGACCGGAACAATCCTGAATTCCTCTATCATTTCGTACATTGTGTTCGACTCTTATTCTTCAACATTTCATTTTGACACACAAGCTACATGCAGGTCCGTCGTTTAGCGGCCCTTCACTGTGCTCGGCTTTGCGACAAAAAGTAAAACACACATAGAAAATTCGGAATTTTCAAATCGATTGCTGGTATCTTTCCATTAGCGATCTATCTCTAGACTGAAGGCCAGTCTTCGTTGAGATTCGAGTCGGCACCCTTGTGAGTCGAACTGCGAAGTTTTCTGGCTTCATGGCCAAAGTTTGACGGGGGATCGTCATGGATGGGCTCATGGGAGTTCCTCGAATCCGACGACATCGACATGGATACTTTTTTCGTCAGCTCATAACTGGGCCAATTCGGGAGAAACCTCCCCGCGAACGGTTGTAAATAACGTCCCGGTGGAGGCCCTTAGGTAAGGGAAAACATCCCCAAGGAAGAGATATCTCGTGATGAAGATGGAGATAGCGCCTTGTTCGCTGGGGATCGCCATTTACGGCCATCGGGAGACCGTGCTTCGGCACTTTCTAATTTTTTTCTTTTTCTTTTTTTAGCAGGACGGTTCTCAACATGCCCCAGTCACCACAAGCCCACACCCTATTCACTGCAAAAAGAAAGTCTTGTAGTAGACGCTTCAAGAGACTATAATTGCATTCAATATTAAAACCGTTTAAGAGTCTGAATAGACGCCATCTTGGGCTCCACCTCACAAGTTGGTCCTTCATTTGAAGCTCAACTTTTAGTTATAAGCCTATACAAAGGAGCATTGTCAAAAGCGTAATGGCAAAACATATAATAACATGTTTTGGTGCATGTGAGAGAGACAAGAACATATACACTACCTATAAATTAGTTTTGTTTACAAGTTTTAGTGCTTCGAAAGGCGGGGCACTTATCATGCGGTATTTTATTTTATTATTTCCAATTTTATTTTCGGACGAATGGATGTATTGTTAATATGTCAAGTGTAATTTTTAAGGATACTTTTCAACCTCTAATTAAGATTTTTAACTTTCGTCGCCCCATCGTCGGGGTGACAGCGGAGCAGGGCAACCAACCTAACCTAACTTTAACTAACCGATTCAAGCATTTTAAGCTACTTATGCCTCGCTTCGCTGCAACTCCGCTCGGTTAAAAAAGGAGAACACAGTCGGTACAAAATACAGTCATTAAAATTTACGGCGTCGAGCATCAACGAAGAAAGTTGTTCAGCCAAAAAAAGATGTCTTTTTCATAGCATTTCTTTGGCTCAAATCGGTTTGTGTGGGTTGTGTTTTGTGATTTGACGATGTGGCAAGCAGCAAGGTGGAAAAGCAATGGAGCAATGCCGGACAAAGGTGCGTTTGAAGAAATAAAGCGGTGGCGGTGCGGCAAAGGAGAACGTGCAGGCGGCGGCGGAGATGGTAGTGGCGGCCGCGGGTCGCCGAGCAAAATCCCCAGGGTAAGTTTCGCTGACAAGGGATATAAATTTTGGCGAGAGCGCGGGCCGGAGTGGGAGGTCCCCCCGCGCGAGGGGAACTGAGAGGAAAGCGGGGCAGGTAGTGCGTCCTCCTCTCTCCTACCTCCAGTTCCAGCAAGCGGAGCAGGGCCATTCTGTCGCCACAAAGGGAACCAGCCATCGGTTCGCCAATTCCTTCTCAGACGAAGGCTCTTCACCAGGACCGCGCCGCGACTACCCCGCGACCCGATCCACAGTATCTCAAGATATTTTAGCAGATTTGTGGCTGAGATTAGATTAGTTAGATTAGGGCATTAAACCAGTTTAGTAACGGCAGTTTTAGATGGGTTAGGCATATCACGCATTGTCGTTGACACTGTCTTTGCCATTAGCGGTGGGCAGCCAATCAGAACGCTGGACTTCGAAGCTCTGCGTCCTGATTGGCTGATTTAGGCCTGCCAACGGCAACGCACAGTGTGATTCAGCCTTACCTAATCTTGGTGAAATTAATTGGGCTTGATTAGTTTAGGTCGGAATTAAGTACTTAGGTTTTTAAATTGTGCCGTTTATGATTTTAATGGCTCGTGCTATCGACAGCTTTTGTACTATTTCAGAACGGCAGTTATCCGTTTCTCTGTCATTTACGTCATCTCCCGGTCAGCAAATTCTAGTCTGGGGAAGGTTCATGGGTCTGAAATGGCTCAGAACCGGCAACAAGATGTCAGGTATACTCAGATAAGGATTCGCTTACTTGAGTAAGGTTGAAGGTTTAGCTCAGATCAAGGTTACTTACGTAAAGGTTTAACCCATAACAGCCCACAGACTTTGAAAAGAAAGCAAGCTTAAGAGAAAATGAAAGGATTTTTTTTCCAATGAAACACGCAATTTCAAGCTTTGAAAAATGCCTAAATAATAAAATTTCAGGGTTCCAGGGGTGATATATTTTGAATTGTGACAATACTGAACTAAGAAGATCATCTTATATTTTTATTTTTCTGAAAGGCATCGCTGGGCGGGTGTGGGTTAACTACTTCATCTTTAGGTTGACTATGCTTTCAGGCTTAATAACGAAATATTACGGTAGAATCGGATTGGGTTAGGCTTAGCTGCCGCTGCTGTAGAAACGTCCCAGAATGGAGTGCGCAGGCATGTGGAGACACGGGCCGGAGAGACGAGCCCCTCTCACGCTATAACCTCCCTCGCTGCAAAAGGTAGCCTATTGATCTGAGGCAAAGACGAGTGGTTTGTAGCGTGCGCGAGGCGATGTGGAGTCCAGGCGCGGACACTCGAACCGGCAGGACGGTGTCAAGCAAACACTTTTCAACAAAGTTGGGAACGCATTTTCCGTGTCACTGGGACTCGTAACCGTAGACTTCGGGGGATTATTTCCGAGCCCGCCTGGCCGCGGAACGCTTTACACATAATCGATAGTGCTTTAGTACAGCGCGTACCGCCGAGCTTTGCATTCTAAAGAGGGAGAAGGGCTGTAATTACGGGACCAAGGAGAAACACAAGTGGAACTTGTCTTTCCGAATCGTAAAAACGGAAGGCGAGGGGGCTGGAACAGGGGGCTGATTGAAATATGCGCCGACTGGAATACACGTAGACAACTTCCGCGAAACTTCCGACCGTCCGTGCAAACCCATCCAAAGGTTAGGAAACAAACTTTGCCCCCAAGATGGTTTTCAATAAATACAAAACGGGATGAGGATTTGGACGCTTCCCAAAGGGCCCGCCTCGCTGAGGGCCCGGGAACTGGAAAATGTCTTTTCCAGAAGCGAGTTTATTATAGACCCCTTTTCATCCAACCCGACCTTAAGTAACCTGTTCAAACAAAACCCTGTAACCTAACGAATCCTAACCTAGCAAATCCTCATCTGAAATTTTAACCAACAATAAAAAACCTAACCTTTTAAGTATAACCTTTAACGGCTGATAAAATCTAAGCTAGCGAACATAAGGAACCTAATCTAACAAAACTTGAAATTTAAATCCTGCCTTTGACGAAACACTTGAACTGACAAGTCCGCGGGGGTCTCTTGATCACGCGCCTAATGGACTTTCCATCGCGTGAGATAGTGTCCCACACTGTGAATTTGAACGACTGTTTCTTCTACATCGTGACCTAATCTGGTTTAATCTTCCATGACATCATGAGGAATGCATACAACGGCGTAAGCTATATGGAAACCTCGATGCAGATAAATCCTCGACAGTAAATACTGAAACGGAAAAGAATGCGGCATCAGACTTGCTGGCCGTTTTTCCGTGTTAATATAGAATTAGATACTTGTGCCTCGCTCTAGTTTCTCTCTGCTTGAGTGTGACTTATATGGGTGCCGTGACCAGGATTCCTGACCAAAGGTAAAATGCAAGAGCTGGAAAAGCTACGTTTCGAATGTACAGTGTAGTGCCGGATTTTCATCGAGGTAAGAGGAAAGCAAGACCTTGATAAGAGATGCACGGGGTGTGTATGCATTGCGGATAATCCGAGGGCAACTTCTGGGTGGAGTTTGGAAGTACGTTCCTAAGCGCTGCGTGGTATCCAGGGGCTTCGTCTAGGTGTTTTACGGGTGATCTACGGTGGATGGTTAAGTAGGCTTATGCGGATCGAGGACTGCGGCATGGGAGTATCAAGGAAATTCCTTATCCAAGAAAATAGGTCTCTCAACAAAAAGGCCTTCCCGGAAGTCAACAGTATACCCGACACGGATGTGCAAGGTATACGAAAAGTGAAAAAGTAATCGGGTTTCAAATGTGGCAGACTTGAAGTCCCATCCAGAAAAAAATCACTGGCTTCAAAGTAAAATACCTAGTGGAATGAAAATTGTATCCACTCAGAGCCTCAGTATGGTCAATTACGACTCTGAAACAGCGGATATTACTGAAAGAATGTAAGAAACATTCGATATGAAAATGAGTGAAGTATTGAAAGAAGGAAGAAAAAAAAATTGTGGAAAATGCAGGCTGAAGAGTATGACATGAGAAATCTTGACTGGATCTAGAGAGGTAGTTTTGAAGAGTCTACAAAAGAACAGAAAAATCAAAGTGCAATTGAGTAAAAATTGAAAGATATTTCACGATGAAATATGCAGGGGTTTTAGACATATGAGTGAGATATGAGACATTTCAACTAGTTCCAGAGAAGTGGTATCGAAAGAGCAAACGCATACTGCAGTATTAGATTCGTACCTGATATGAACAGAGTGAGAGTTGAAAGATGAGAAGTACGGAACCCATAGATAAAGGCAGAGGACGAAATCTTCGCTGGATATGAAAACTAGAGAGGAAGTATGAAACCCGTGTTACGAACATTAGCGAATGAAGGAAGTCTTGGGACAGACGTCCTGCGCTGCGGTTAATGGGAACAGAATAAATAGTTGCCACTGGTTCATCATTAAGGAAAGTGGGACCTCCCTCGATAGTATTACATGTCAGCTGATAACGATAACATATATTCTGAAAGAATCTTAGTTAATTCCCAGAACAATTCCACTTCTCCGAATCATCTGATTGGCTGCGGAGTGTAAAGGCTGCAAAGCATCTCAGCTCAGTTTGGAGTGCTCATTTTGGAGAGAGGGGTTCTCATACAAAAAGCCAAGTCTTCAATAAAAGACGTCAGGCAATCTCAATCAAACATCACAGGCTCTCACGTCCGCCTCCCCCACTCTTCACCCATCCCCGGTGGTTCTCACCGGCCCCCCTTCCCGCTTTCTCTTTACCCCGCTGAATATTCAGACAAAACGGGACCCAAAGATGAATATTGCCTTTCCTTTTCTTCTTTCTCAACACATCATATTAATCCCAAACAAAAGAACGAAATGGAGCGAGCCTGCAATTTTCGGAAGTGACCGATCGGAGAAATAACTGGTGAATATTTAGCAACAGTAAAATATGAAAGCTACACTTTCTGGATCTCTTGTCTTTTTGTCGTCAAACGAGAGAGGCATAATACACGATATGTAAAGTCAGGCTCGGGGACGGCAGGTAAGGTGATGGGATGATCTCGTCTTATTCAGCCGGGGACTTCAGGCAGAACACAAGAGGTCGAAAACTGAAAGCACTAGTGTGGAGTACAGTTTGTAGCATTCGGTTCTTCGCCTTCAACGTTCTGGACTCAGGGCACACCACTGCGGACATGCAGGGATCTTGCTAACCTTTTCCAGTAATGACACTCTTGACGAGTTGCAGGGTTTACCCTCATAGAAAATAGGCCAGGCCACTGTTACTTTAACTCCTGCTTAGTCTTAAAATCGACGGGTCTTTAAACGAAGGGTCCACTTAAGAGAGACACTTCCAAGATGAAGTGGAGGGTTTTTACCCCAAGGAATAGTTTTCTCTTCCAAAAAAGTATTTCCTCTAAGACTGAAGTTGGGAGAAACAAACGCATCCAATTTTGCCTCAAGTATTAAGTTGATCAGTTTTTATATACCCGACGAAATTTGCGGGTATATGGCAATATAAGCTTTAATCAGTTTGTGCACAATTCGGGTGTGCGCAGCACTCTTTGCAGAGGGCACAAAACGAAAAAGTAAAGTGCACACAGGAGGTGCTATTAAAACCAAATCTCTTACAAGGTGTGCGTCGTATCTTCCTGACTTTGCATTGGTGTGTGTGGGGAGAAGTTAAGCTTAAATGAGCAGGTGCCAGGCCCTCGCTTTACTTAGAGAAGTGACATCCTATCCCCACACACTATCTGCCTTTACGCCATTTCGGATAACCAAATTAATTCCAACCTGTTCAAACAATTTCTTCCACACATTCACCTTAACAAATCTTACAACGAATGGCAGACTCACTTAACCACTTGCCAAGTTCTTTTCCTAATGGACATGCCGTACTCGCGATTTTCAAGGCTGTTTTTCCTTTTATGTGTTTTGTTTTTCATGTGTTTTACCTTTCATCACCAACCTTGGCGACAAAAAAGCAAGGCTTCACAGGAAAAACATAACACCCGTTTTTGGGAATGCTGCACCTGTTTTGGGTGTGAAACTAAAACGGGGCTAGTAAGTATTTTGGTCATTTTTCAGGGTAGGCCTATGTTCAGCCATACCATTCGAAAGGTCTCGGCGAGAGCTTCCCATTGATGCGGCTGAACATAGGTCTATGTTGAAAAAAATATCAAAATACGCACTACCCCCGTTTTGGTTTCACATCCATAACAGGTACAGTATTCCCCAAAACGGGTGTTTTGTTTTTACTGTGTTCTACTCTGACCAAGTAATTACAGTACCTCTTTAGCAGCCGCGGAGAAGTACGCGAAACTATGAGTTTAGCGACATGAAAGAGAAGTGATACATAAGACAAGTACAAGTTATCAAACCTAGCGCACGCGGTTGTATGTCTCCCTCGATCACATTGCCCTGGAAATGGAATGGACTCAGAATCTCACCGATTTACTGAGCCATATGGCATCCTGGTCTTAATTTCAAAGTCCCACTTCCGAAAACAAGAACTAATTTCCGCAGCACACCTGCACAGAAATATTCGTCTTGTCCACGAAATTCCAGGCAAGGATATCTTCCCCTCCCAGCCGGCCATAATGGTGATCTGATCGGGATCCAAAGTCAATTTCTTTCATAAATTCAATTGTAGCAATCAGATAAACCGTGTTCTCATTCGATTTGATCCAACCGTGTTTTAGAATTAGGTGTGGCGCAGGAGCTACCTCCAGGCCGGCTCCCCAGGCAAGCCAACGGGCTCCGCCTCGGGGAGCCAGACGGCTTCGGGAGCTAGGCTCCCCGCTCGGCCGAACCCCGAGGGATCTCCCCCTCCATGCTCCACACCTGAGCCTTAATGTGTTCCACCATCCTGCGGTCTTGCAGTGGGTCACTTCCTCCCATGTTTCCACGTTCCTGCGCGATCACTACAACTGCTGCTCAAATAGACCCCTTGCTTCCACGCACATGATACAACTCCGGGGCAAGCAGCTTCATATTCAATAATCCCCTTCGTCTCTAAACCCGCCTACATCTACTAACGGAGCATTAGGTCGGATAGGGTAAGTCACGGTTGCTAGGTGGAGATTTATCTGTCCATGAATCAAATTCCCTGAATCTCTTTAACCCATAACAGCCCAAAGTATTTGGAGTAAAATTCAGCTCAAGAGAAATTGAAAAGATTTTTTTCCATTAAAATACGCAATTTTAAGCTTTGGAAAATGCCCAAATATTTAAATTTCGGGTTTCCAGAGGGGTTATATTTTTTCAATTGTAACAATACTGAACTGAAAAAATCCTCCAAAATAAATTTTTATGTTGCCGAACGGCATCGCTGGGCGGTAGCGGGTAAAATGAAAATTATTTTTTTATGATCAATCTTCTTTTTCATCTAAATAAATATTCGAAACTGCATAACAAAGCATAAAGTGCGCCACAAAATTATGCACCAGTCGACGAAGATAGCCGAGTTGGATAGTTGGACGAACTGGAAGTTCAAAACAGCTGTTTTCAAAAATCTCCGATTAAAAAATAATCATAAGGAAAAACACGCCTTTGTCGGCACTTAAGATTGCAAAGTAGACCTTTCTACTGCTCCTTAAAATTTGCGCAAAAGGCTCACAATCTTTCCGTTAAGTTTTGCATCAAACGCGTTTTGCTCTTTTTTTTTCAGGGGGAGAAAATTACAGGTTCCCGCTTGGATTGTCTAACTTAACTCAGTCTTCTTTCTGTAACAAAAGCAGCCTTACAACGCGAAGCATATTTAATTCAAAATCATCCCGAAAATATGAGAGCCGATTTTTCTTCCCGTTGTAAGAGATCCCTTCTTTTGTGAAGGTGGACGCAGCAATGATCGCCCAAATGGATCCGTCTTCGAGGAAAGCGGCGCGAATTTTCGCAGACAATGGTAACAAGAATTTTAATCGACGCGCCCAAAATACGGGCGTTAAGAGCGATAGCAACGCCTCAACAAGCATCTCCACGTTCGGATTTCAGGAACAAAGAAAGCGTCTTACTTTTAAGGTGTCTTAAGCTTCAATACGTCTTATAGGTCCACGACGTCAATCAACTGTAAAAGCCTTATCCTTGAACGCCATGAACCATAAAACGTGTTACTTTAAGACACCAGCTTTAAAATGACTTACTTTAGGACACTGAAAAAAATAAAGCTCCTTGCTTTCAGACATCAAATTTTTAATTTTCTTTAAAAACAAATAATATGGCTCGATATTAAAAAATACTTTCAAGCAAATACAAATATTTCAACGTCTTCATTACAGACGTAAAATGTATAAAAAAGAAAAAATCTTCTTTGAGGTATGCAAGGATATTTGATCAACAAATCGTCTCCCCTTACAAAGAAACTGCAACTTCGAAATGGGACATCCTGATTGCATAAATCAAAAACTAAAAAAAAATCAAGCTCATGTAAACCAGAAATTTTGAAAAATAAAAATCAGGTAGAAACGGCAAGATCTCGAAGTAAATTGGTATTGATTTGCTGTACTTTTCAAAACAAGTACTGCCTTATTTTCAGAAAGACTGTCCACTATTTTCCAAAAATTGTCAGTGTTGCAAAGGAAGAACCGAAAGGACGTCTAGCTAATTAAACGAAGTGGCAAATTTTAAGAGGTCCACGCAACAAACCTGGAAATTATTTATTGAAAGTCCAGATGTCTCGAAGAAAGGGCTTCCGGATACGATAAATGCTCGCCTGCAGATTGATGGGCTAAAGGGAGGCACGGATGCTTTTTATCACCTGGAGTGCCATGCCCTGAACCTTCCAAACCTTCTCTTCACACCCTCCTCCACCTTGACGAGCCTGAGACGCTCAAGCAGAACGGGATGTAAGAACTCCGGCAAAGAAACGCCGCCAGGCGCCGCGAGGCGCCGCGAGGCGCCGCGAGGCGGCGCTAAGCGCCCCCGCAGGCGCTGCGGCCCACACAGAAAACGGACCATGAAAGACTGTCAGAAAGACGGATATCTGATGAGAGGGCAAAACAGGTCATCTCGCCTGCTGCGCTTTCGATTAGAAATTCATGAATTCAGAGAGAACCTCTCACAGAAAAAAAAATAATCGAAAGTTTTCCGCCCATTTATTTTGATACATGGATTTGCGAGTCTTTCTTAATAAAATGTAGGGCAAGTTACTGATTTATGAAGAGGCTCACACTGAATTACTCCCGAGAGCGTTCTGGAATATATTTTTATTCAAAGAATTAATTAATGGTTTTCTGGGCTTGATATTTTGTAAGATATGATATTGAGACGATGATCCAATTTCTTGACTCTCGGAAACACATGGCTGCGTTAGTTATAGAAATTGGTAGAGAGCACTAAAATCGTTTTACCTCAAAATTGAACCTATTTCCTGGGCTTGAAATATGGTGAATTGATGTTTGGGAACTAATAATTCTTGGTTTTGGTATACTTCCTACCGATGTCTTGTTTAAACTAAGGTTCTGGACGCATATCGAAAATTAAATTTTAAAAAATCATTTAGTATTTTGCAAAATCTTTATAAGACAAGAACAGGCAATTCAAATGAACGTGCTTACGAAAAGTCGGAAATAGATGTGTGGCTAAGGAGTCTTAAGCTTACTGTTTCTTAAAAGAAGAACTTTATTTTTCAAGAGATTATTTTCATTCAGTAGGTATTCTGATTTTACTTCTATTCCAGTGTTTGCGCACAACAAAAGTAAATCTTTGAAAGTGCGTTACTTAACTTCTTCCGCTAATAAAATGTCTCGACTAAAGGGAAAAAAAGGAAACTTAATTTAGTTTATGCCACTCGACGTTAAATAGTACAACTGGATTGAGGCACAGCCGTAAAATTTAGCTTTTTCATATAAATAAAAACCACAATGTTGCGGTAACCTCGGAAAGGACTCTTTTTGTGCGCGAAGTTGCCACGATTGCAGCGTAATTAAACGCCACATGTTTATGGGCTACAATGATGCGATGGGAGGGCAATTACAGGAATCTTATTGAATTCCGCTTTAGCGTACCAGTCGCGCTCTAATAGGGCGCCATGGCACTTTCGCCAAATTTTCGGCGATCAGATATTTAGCAACCATTGCTATTTTGCGTATAATTCCTTTTTTTAATAGTCTCCCATTAAGGTCCAATGGTGTCGTGCTGAACACATGCCGCTTGATTGCGTCAAAGATGTAATTAATAAAGTGATTTGTCCGGCGAACGCCACACCCATTTCCCCTGCCCATTTCGTCCTTTCATTGGTCATAGAATAAATCTTAGCAATGGTTAATAACGTTTTTTTTTTCTTTTTTTAATTGCTACATTTAATGGAAAAAAGGATTTTTAAATACGGGCAAAGTAACAGGAAGCCATAATATGTGAAACAGGAATGGCAAAACGGCTAACCTTACAAGCATACATAAAACCCTACGTTTACCTCAACTATAAGTGAAAATCCTTTACCGTTCCGAAAAAATAGAGGTTTTCGTAACTCAATAATTAACTTGACCTTATCTAGATATAGACTTCGCGAGATTTGGTTTACCTAAATAAGGTAAGGTTGTGTAAGACGAGAACTGGTATAAGTAGGCTACAGCAGAGCAGATTTTTTTAAAGTTATTTTGAATCTTTAGCCAGTTATGTTTTATCTTTCATCGTCAAACCTAACGGAGCGAAATATAACGTACGTGATCTAACCTACTTGATGTCAACCAGTTGCCCGTATCCGCTTAATTTTTGGCGGGAACTAAAGCTGCCAAAATGGGAGAAACATTAATACTATTAAAGCGGTAAAGAAACGATTCACAGGGTACTTCCGAGCTGAGCTACAATCAAGTAAAGCACAAGAAACTTGACCTAATTTATAACGTAAACCCCAAAAATGTACTGGGAGTTTACATCAAAGTTGAACGCAGAGGTGGGAATTTGAAGCTTTCAAATGTAGTCAATAGATGGGGCTGGGCTACATTGGATTAGATTGCTTTCTTGACAAGGCGATGATGCAGCGACAGATCTATCTAGCTTGTGCCCAGAGCCCTGAGGATAGCTTTAAACGACTGCAAACAGGCTCTAACTGAGTCGGGCAAATATGCACTTTCTTGACCTTCCGGTCCAGCGGCTTCACCAAAAATTGTCTGGGATAATTACATTAAACGAGGCATACACTTGGAAAAAGACAATTCGGGAGAAAAAAACAGCAAGAGGGCTCGTTATGGGCGAGCAGGCCTTTGAAAAAGGATGGGACATCAGTAATGGAAGACAGAAAGGCAAGCAAACGGTGAACATTTGACACTGAAAGAAGCAAAAGCTAACTCATTTGGTGAGCAAATATGGACACACGTTTGTGACCCCTCAGTCCCGTAAAAGATTGGTACAGATAAATGCAAACGCCAAAAAGACACGGTGGCAAAAAATAGAATCCCCCCTTTCTCTTTACATGCGCAGCTTTTTTTGACCTTTTCTTTTCGTGTGCTTTGCAACTACCTGCTACTAATCACTGTGTTAAAAATCGAATCGGAGAAATAAAATAGACATTTTGTTGGAGTTGGGGCGCCAAGCGGAACTCCCCAATTAGGGCGTTAGTGACAGCAAGTGCCTCCCTACACTCACAGGAAAAGTCAGTCTGTCGGACACACAAAAATATAGGTTCTACTACATCCGAAAAAAGTTTATAATAAATATTTTTTTAAGAGCCAATGTAAAAAATCGCTGCGCAATTTTTGAAAAAAAAAATCCTTTTAGCACCTTTTTACGTTTCCGATACTGATGTATTTTTCGTTGAAAAAGCAATACAGAGTCGTTAAAAAGACTTCAAGCATCATATTTTTAAAGGTTTTAACAAAAACTACGATGAGGCTGAATATACGTTCGCATGCCAATATCGTTGTTATACTATAGGCAACCACAGCTCTCGCGTGTTATGCGTGTTGCCTATCAATAATAGCTCTATTTGGAAAAGAGTAACCAACCATGAACATTTCGAGACGAAAACTGTCTCACTATGAGACGTTCGCTTAACGGATTTTGGGTCATTTCTTGGGCAAATAGACAGTTTTCCTGCACAGCTCACGGAAGTAATGCTTTTGTTACAGCAACAAAATTAGGGACAACAAATAAAATTTTTGTTGCTGCAACCAAAAATTTCGCTGCAGCAACCAAACGTTTTGATGACAGAACTAAACACTTTGCTCTTGTAACCAAATGTTTTTATCCCTATTTTAACAAATGATTTTTTTAGTATAACAATACCTTTTTTTCCTGAGAAAATCTCTTCGGAGATTTTCGAGAGGAGGCCGATCTGAGTTAGGCTAGTTCAAATGGGGATAGTCTTTGAGGTCAAATATATAGCCTATTTGCTAGATAACTTAGCGCAAGTTGTAAGTAAACCGTCTTGTAAGCCAGAAAAAAACCTTTTTTCAAACATTTCCAAGCTTTCTGTTGAGAAAGCTCCGGATATGACGTCTTGAGAAATTGGAGCTTGAAACATCTGGTCTACCCACAACGAGATGGAACTTCGAATATACACTGTACAGTCGCCCCTCCTCTCCCCGCATATCACAGAAACTCAGCTTGCAATGAGGAATAATTCTTGGCTTTCCAATACCACCTTTTCTTTCCGGGGACTTGACCTAATATTGAAGCCCGGCCGACAATATTCCGTTTGGGCCGATACCATTTAGACTTTTAATAAAAACGCACGGATAATAACTCGATTCCTATTTCTTTAAGCAGAATCTCCCGGTATTGTCTTTTCCTACGAATGAATTACGTGACTCCGTGGATTTCTGCGAAGCATAACATTGAATACACGGACTACATAGCGCTTTTGTATTTGTGCAGTGTTAAATAAAAGCGGGAGTTAAATAGGAAGTTCAGTGCCGTGAGTGGAAAGAAAGAACAACAACAAAAAAGAGTATTATTCAGCTTTCTAACGGTAAAGAATATTGCGATGCAACCTCTGTATGCTGTGAGTTTGGAAGACACAGCAACCTATCTAAAGATCTCTTTGTATGAAGCTATCTTTTTGTGAAAAGTTGTGTACGCATCAAGGCTGGTATGTGAAAAAGCCGAGTTTACTGTTTGTATGATAAGGCGACTCTGTAGGAAGTTCTTCACTGACGGTAGGTAAGGTTGGGTTAAGCTAGGTTAAGCAAGGTTAGCTTGCCCTAGGATCCAGTCAACCAAGGTATGGTAAATGACTGTTGCAGACTTCTTGAGTGCTTGGCAAGGTTATGTTGGATAACGTGTAAACATTCAGCAAAATAAGGTCATTTCAGACAGAATTTTAGTAGATAAAAAAAATCCGCAGCATAGTTAAAGAATGGATTTTCCTAGGTGGGAATAACTCGTTGGAAAACTTTCTTCTCAGAGAAGTTGCTCATCAGTAATATAACAGTATACAAGACTTCCTTTTCAGAAAAAAAATAAAAAAAATAAAAAATAATAATACGAAGGTTGTGGGACTTTGTCGTCAGGAAATTGTGTCAGAAAACTTCCTCACCACAGATTCCTCATCACAGAAATTCCTTCACAAAAAACTTCCTCTTCACACCACTTTCATCAAAGAACTTCGTCATCAAAGAACTTCCCCATAAACAACCTCCCTCATCATTTTTTTAATAAAAGAACTTCCTAATCAATGAAATACCTTATCAGAGGATTTCCTCTTCACAGAACTTCTACATCGTAGGACTTCCCTATCAAGAAATTCCTCATCAAAGAACTTCCCGACCAAAGAACTTCCTTGTAATAGATCTTCCTCATCATAGAACTTCATCATCATAGAACTTCATGACGGAAACTCCAATGAACTTCCTCATCAAACAACTTCCTCATTAACGAACTTCCGTATCAAAGAACTTCCTAAGCATCAGTAATAATACGCTCCAGCTCTATCAACCTTACTCAAAAAACCCGTTCTGAATGGCTTTAATAATTTAAGCAGATTCAGATCTGCAATCTAGCAAAGTTCGGCGAAAACATCGTCGGTGCCGTTTTGTTAGTAATCCTTTTTAACCTGAAAGTCCATCGAATCGGGATGAGAACGCCCTCTAGCGACGACGGCACGAGATGGTCAAAAAGATAGCGTGATCCCCACCTCCCCCGAAGACCCCGCAACGCCCCGGCCAATTGCTTAATCAATGCTAAGTCGTAAGCGAAGGCTTAAAGAACTCAACTTAAAATTAGCTTCCGCGTGTAATCAAAAGGGGAGCCTACTGACTATTCAACTAGAGAACAAAAGACTGTCAACACTTAACCAGAAAACTTCACCCGAAAAACTTTTATTATTGGCATTTTGCACGTAAATATATGTGCATTGACCGTTTTCATTTGCCTGCGAAGACTGAGTGAAAAACTTTTGAACTGTTACGAGGTCTTTTCTGATTCCGGAAGAAAACGTGTGAAAATTCGATAAGATCTCTAACTGAACTTCCTTTTTTTGCCATTGATTGACTTTTGTTTCCAAAATATATATTTTTTAAACAAATAAAAAATTATTTAATGTAGTAAATGAATCAGTGATTTAGCTATTGTGCAAAATTAATTCATATATGTTATTTTTACCAACTCGCTAAAGAAGCTCTCTCAATTTTTGAGTAAATAAAAAAGGTTTTGTATTTGCATTATTCTTTCAAGATTTTTTAAAATTATTTAGCGGTTTAATTCTTCTCGAAATTTACAGGAAACGCACGTTAGTTTAAGCATCTGACCAAGGAAGAGTCAGAGAACATTTTCTTGACAAGGTTTTCTTAGGATCCGCTTTTCGTGGCTGGGGATAAATCGTCCAATCTTCCTGTGGTCCTTGCGGAGTCAAGTAATTGTTCCACTATAAGAACCACCTTGAGATGGACTTGCCAACTCTGAGGTAGCCACTTAAGCGTGCTGCGGCGCGCGGGCTACAACCTTTGATTTGCTTGTCCGACACCGACTCGCAAACCGGAATTCCTTGTTTACCACCGTAAAAGTTCCCGCAAACAAGGAAACCGCCACAATTATTACGAAGGTCAACATTTACCATTCAAAGAAAGGGTTAAACGATTTTAAAACCTTTTTATAACGACGATTGCCTCGAAAAGATAACCTAACGTATGGATCGCTCGTGAGCGTAGCACACCACAGACGGAATATTTTAAAGGCTTTCTATACCGATTAAAAGTTAATGCGTCAAAATTCAAAGGAGCTTCAAAATCTAGCATATTTCGAAAAAAAATTCATAAAACCGATTGGATTGTATTCATATAGAAGATAATTTCTAAGCCTTCTAGAGCCAGTTTCTGCCTGGATAAAGTAATTTAAGATAGCGAACTTGAATAAAATGTTTGAAAACCACTAGGATTATGGCGAAAGCTTACGTACAGTCGATGAGCTAATTGGGGGATCACTCACCTGAAACAAAGAAGAAAAATATTGATTACTAACAGGTTTCGTAACAATACTTTAACGTTAACTTAGGTTTAAGTCAATGCAATTTGCCTCCCTCCATAGTTTCTTTGCTGCGGACTTGACAACAGAAGATGGAATACGATTGCTGAAAAACTAATCTTTTCAAATCTCTAGTGAATAAATTAATGTCAAGCAAACTGCGAAACTTGTGGCCACGTGCAGTCAAACTGATGGGTGTTAAATAAAGCTACTAACCTATGAGCATAAAACGGCGCATAAACGTGAGTTCAAAGAGTGATTTCATAGGTTATGGCTGACACGCAAAGCACTCAGTGCCGCGCTGCGTCAGCTCGCATCGGACATGAACGATACGTATACGAATCTTCCTATACTATCTTTGGCCAAACATATCCGATACACGTCACGGATCGTCTCTTTATGTATTCCCTTTGAGGTTCCATCGGATACGAAACAGCTCGAGATCTTTACAAACATTGTCAAAGCCCTTGTTTTATTCAATTAGACGTAAAGGCCTGAAAAGAGCCTTTTATATTGCAGTCTTGCCGGAAGACGAATGTGAAAAGTGGATATCAAACGTCGTGACGTAAAATCTACGAAATTTTCATTTCTAGAAATTCGCAATCCGTTTCTTTTCGGCTAGAAAGTCAGCTTTAGCTTATAAGGGCTGGACCGATGGCAGGCAATCCAGTGTACACTCATGCGTTGTCGGTTGCCTACCTCATGCAGCAGTCGGTCGACCAGCGGGAAGGAAGGTCCGGTAGCGGGAAGGGAAATTACGTAAAAGGGATGGGTCATAAATAACGTCACAGCCAATAACTCAAATAATTTGGGCAACTCCCTTGTCGGCGTCTACCCAAGGGGTTGCTACAGTACTTCCAAAAATAAAGAAAAAAAACATCGGAAATAGAAATGATTTAAAAAAAAGCAAATAGGAAAAGAAAAAGAAAGAGTAACAAAATATTTGTTTAAAAAACGTATATGGGATTACTCGGAACCACGACAGATCGTCCGAGTGGCCAGTCCCCGTCTGTACAAGCTTGAAACAGCACCTTTTCAGAATCGATTGGGTAATTTATGGAGTGTAATCAAAGTTCACGGCAGCCGGAAAAAAAACTGCGTTAGCAACTCAGATTTTTTCTTTCTTTTTTCCCCCTAAATAGTATAGTGAAATCAGGGCTGAACGAGAGAACAGATTAAAAACACAGGCTAGCAGAATAAGCCCAAAAGCCTATCCTGGGGTGTACATGTACAAAAAAAACCCGACTAAATTTACAGATCATTTAGTTGTACTGGCCTATAAGGTGTTAGGTACACTTGAACGGTTTCTTTTCACTATTTTTTTAAGAGAAAGAGTAGCGTCAAATAGTTTAAGTGGATATTTTGTACTTTACAGTTTAAATTAATGATAAAAAAACCTTTTTTTTCGTGGTGCGTGAGATTTCAAAGCCGCACCATACACTCTTTTCGAGGAGGGATTAAAAGAAAAAAAGAAGAAAAAATAGAAAAAATAGTTTTGAAAAGGCATTGCAAAGGAGAAATAATACCAAAAAAAGAGCGTAAACGCAAAAGCGATATCAAGCGGTGTTTTAATGAACAACCTTTCCCCAAAAGGGAAGAGGGAAAGAAAAAATTCAGCGGAAATGAAAAGTAAGGAATTCTCGAGGGCGTGGAAATATAAGTCGCACTATAATTCGAACCAAATTGCAAGAAGGAGAACTATTCCGGGGAACGGCGCGCCGGTTGTTATTCGAGCCGAACTCGAAGGGAATCGGAGCTAAAGCCTGTTATTTGCCCGGCCTTGAAAGCACGGCTAACAATTGTGTATACGAGGTGGCAACGTGGCGCTCAGCGTTTTGCCTACCTCCGAAGCAACGTCATTAGGCGCTCGGCTTCAATTGCTATGTCACGTCATTTTACTGGGGGGGGGGGGG
>Ga0058701_10000851_pt1 | contig 20834 bp, 19 predicted proteins | sample AgamicOrMae_FD_97039 | JGI IMG/M metagenome (GOLD analysis project Ga0058701, IMG submission 97039) | Agave microbial communities from Guanajuato, Mexico - Or.Ma.e | ecosystem: Host-associated > Plants > Phyllosphere > Phylloplane/Leaf | place: Guanajuato, Mexico | collected 2012-06-04 | reverse complement strand
GCCCCATGTGTAGGAAAAAGGGTTACGTAGGAAGAAGGAGGTTATAAAAGTAGCCTGTTTTGCGTTACGTGTTAAATTGACGATTTCTGATAGATAAAAGGTACGGAATGCCGATTCAGCCAACACCTGAATGCGTGCAAGTCAATCGACACTCCTACCGGGTTTGGTGCAAGCATTTACGACACCAAAACGACAAATCTCAGCTCTGGCGCGGAATTTTAATACGATGCACACGCCTGTTGTCGGGCAAATAGTTTTACCCCGAAAACCATCATCCATCACGTTACGGTGCGCTACCTCTTGTAATGCTGTCTCTGGAAGTTCGCAGCGATTCTTGGTAACTTTACATAAACGCCGGTTTCATCTACGGTATTTAACTGTCATTTGTAATCACACAACAGGAAACACAATTTACCTGAGTATTTGTTAGTCTCGTTTAGCTGATTCCAAAGCTCAAAAAGAAAATCTTTAAGAACCCCAATTTACGAAATTTCAGGCTTTCTTTAAGTTTTTGGAATAGTTTAAAATATTTAATCTGAAAAAATTCAGGTGACTTTCCGTTAAAAAATTTATTTTAAAAAAATGTTATTTTATTTTGTCTTTTTTTTCCACTTGCAACATGAGCTTTCATGCTTGGAATTATCAAAAAGGTAAGTTTGAAAAACCGAAAGCAAAAAATTCTCACTGATTCTGAGAAAACCGACAACAATAAAGTCGATTTTGCGAAGATACAAGCAACAAGCAAAAATATTTTTTGGTTTTGGAGGATTTCTAGAGCTGAAAGGTAGAACTTCTGTGTAAAACGGGTTAGCCCATCGCCGTGATGCTGATATTTCTAAAATCGTCAGACGAAGAAAATGATTTTGTCGGATAGGCAACCCACATAACATAGACGCTATGTGGTTTGTCCGTCATTGGGGCAGGACACGGATTCCGTGCGTTCGACTCATTCAAAAATACAGTTTTGGGGGCAGCGGAAGTTATCCGCCTTATAAGAAAACAATAAAAAAAATATGTACAAAGCCCTATGGGTAGAATCATGAGATGGTAGAATAAGGCTAAAATATGGTATTTTCTCAAAATTCCCTCCTTTTCAGCCCGAGAATCGGCCATGGACGAACAATGGGCAAGCACAACATTTTCGTATTTTGTTGAACCTAAAGACACGGGCGACATTACGACTGTCGCTACAGCAGCGGATTAGGGTGAAGGAATTAATGAACACTTCATAGTTCGGAGTCTGGCCGACGACTAGCATTTCTTTATTCTGATCCTCCTAATATACAGTCCTTTCACCGCCTTCAATACTAGCTCATCCTTAAACCAACTCTGCCCGGCAACACGCTCGGGGTACTACAACTCTCATCCTATATCTCTACCATACACCACAAACATGATCCGTTTCAACAACAAGAAAAAAGCCTCGCCCCCCCACGAGATCGCACAAGTCAGTGGACGTGTTTTGTTGTCATTGGACACTGGACAGACATAACCCAACAACCTCACGAACGGTCTCGTCAACAAACGAATGACTCCTACCCCAAGAGTATAGATTAAAAATTTTTTAATCAATATGAGTAAAATCAATTTGGCGATAGGGCTTTTCAGTTTTATCGCGGTGGTAAGTTCCGAAGGGTATCAATGCCGATACGAATCAGTAGGCCTAAACTTAAACCTATTAAGTGCTCATTATCAAACTTTTCCCTTGAGATTTTGGCAGCTAGGTAAATAGAAGTTATAGAGTGGATTAAGTAACTTTGGTGTATGATCTTGCCTTTGCAGTTACAGTCATCTGATGCATTGACAAGAAGTGAGTGTAGTGAGCTAGGATTCAATTCTGGAAGTCTATCATGTACCTCTTGTGATAAGCTAAATGAATTTGGCCTGGATGTCCTTAAGTAAGTTTCTGATGTAAGGGGGTAAGGTATTACAATAATGAACAACTTTTGCTTATGACTTGGTGAACGTTTCAGGAAACATTGCCAGGAGTGTTGTCAACAGGTTGAAACCGTTGAAGTAATAAAGAAATATCCTAGAGCCCGACTGGAAGTGTGTACTTGCAAATATGGAGCCTATCCTCAGATTGAAGGTAAACATTCATTTGGATCTACTTAGAGTATTAATCATGGGGGTTATTATGTGTCTTTAATTGCAGCATTTTTGGAGAAGTATTTACCTACTGTCAAAATACCAAACTTGCAAGTGAGATATGTGCGAGGAGCTGACCCAATCATCAAGATGCTTGACTTTGATGGAAATGTACAAGAGGTAATTTTTGCTGCTGGTTAAGTTGGATTGTGTTGTTAAAATATGTATAATATTCAATATATCTTGCTCCAGGTTCTGGCAATTGAGAAATGGGATACTGACACTGTCAAAGAGTTTGTCAAGACACATTTAATACCTTATGATCAACTGGAAGAAGAGGCTGTCAAACACAACAGTGTGTAAGATGTTAAAAATATGAATGCTGAGTGCTGTGGAACCTGTGAACTTTCAGTGTGCTTTCCTGTTACCATGTGAACTCTTTTATATATTAAGCAATCCATAAGTTGGTATGTTGTGAACAAATTTAACAAGTCACATTTGAATTGCAAATAAACTGTTTAAAAGCAGTGGTTGATTGCAAATGTTTCTCAAAGTATTTAGATATCCGCAGAAACTTGGTGAAAGACAGAAGATAAAAGATAAAGCAAACCTAGTCAGCAATATTGCTGGTTAGCAAGTTCAGAGAGAGTTCAAGATATTGTTTAAAGCTTGACCAACTATGCAATATCCTTAAAATGATACAAGATGAGAAAAACATCGCGACATCAAAAGCGAAACGCGGATCTTAGCGCTCAATACAACGTCGAAAGAAGTCCTCGCAAATCACAAGTCAGAGTGAGACGCATTCTAGAGAGGTTAAGGTGTGCGAACAGAGCTCTCGTCAATAAAGGTAAACAATGAATCCAGGTCAGGTCAGCAATATTTGTGCATATTTATAAAGGTAGCGGAACTCTAGCTTAGGATTCGAAATCCGAGGGACTATCACTTCACTATTCCGCCTCTCCGCTATGACAGCCAACACAAGCTCCGCTAGTTCGATGTTACAAAGTACTTCAAAAAGTGGAAGAACTAAGTCGTCTCAAACTCTAATTATGATTCCAAACAGAGGAAATCAAGAGTTACAAAATTTAGAAAAGTACCGGCGCTGCTTGCATTAATTACGAATTGAACGGAGGAGTGAACAGAACATGACAGTTGCTAGTCAACGCACGATGATAATAATAATAAAATAAAGCCAGACATTTTCTATCGAATAAGAACAGGCTTTCCTCAAAATAAATCTCAGACAGAGTTTTGTTAGAAAAGTATCTGAAACGGCGATTCCGATCGTTCAGTCATACCCCACGCTCAGACATTCAGCGCAAAATAAGCGAAACACATTGAAACTCACCCAAGCCTCGCTGGTTACAAAGAATCGCAACGCCAGAGGGTTGAACACAACACCAATAAATAAAAACGTGAAGATAAACAAATCAACGAAACACTCCTGAAAATCTTGGCAAAATGTTAAATTCCGCGGTTAAACCAATGAAACAATACGGACCAGTCCAAACAGAACTTTCGGGCAGAGATGAAGATCACCGTATGCTGAATGTATAGAAGGCTTTTCTAACAAACCTTAAATGTAAATACAGTATTTTTACAAGAACCTTCCAGTAAAAAATATCAATTGTTGGAACATCGATCAAAATTAAATTTCCTGGGTTTTCTCTATTTTACTATTTATAGAAATCGTTATCTGGCGTTATCTCAGCCTTGTGAATATCGTGCATGTGATTCTCGCCTCAATCGAAGCTCTTCTTCCTTTCCTCTTTCCACTTGTCCGGTGCGTGCCAGCTGCTTCGGAGGTTTTCAGCCGGCCTTTTGCATTCATTTCAATCAATTTAAAACTTGTAACAATAATGGGTGACTCTGCGGAACGTACTTTCATCATGGTCAAGCCTGACGGAGTTCAGCGTGGACTCGTCGGCAAAATCATCAAGCGATTTGAGCAGAAAGGATTCAAGCTCGTTGGCCTGAAGTTTGTCTGGGTAAGCGCATGTTCGGTTGCCATGTCGCGGTTGGAGTTCACGTGAATCCTGTCAATGTTACTTACGTGACCTTGCCAAATGTCATTGGTCTCGGGCCTCGCTTTTAATAAAATTTATTAAAGCTACTGACGAGAATTTTGTCACGCGACCTTAACCTAACTCACGGGTTACACGTAGCCGCAAATTTAATCGAATGTGCTGCGACTCTGTTCACAAGTGGGTTGGCGAACCGTGGCGTTGTAGCATTCCAAGTGCAGGAGTAATCAGGATGTTCCAGCGTATTTTCTGTACCAGTGTGAGTAATTAGCATTTCTTGTGATTTTAGCCTACTGAGGACCTCTTGAAGCAGCACTACGCAGATCTGTCTGCACGCCCCTTCTTCCCTGGTCTTGTCAAGTACATGTCATCAGGTCCTGTTGTACCCATGGTAAGTTCATTCCCGAAAGGATTCTTACTTTGAAGGTTTGATTTTTTTCTTTCTTCATTTCTCAAGGGTAAATTTTTCCATCACAGGTCTGGGAAGGTCTCAACGTTGTCAAAACTGGTCGTCAAATCCTGGGAGCAACTGATCCCAAGGACTCTGCTCCTGGCACCATCAGAGGCGACTTGTGCATTCAAGTTGGAAGGTATTTTACCAAGATAGCCTTAAATTTTGATATGTCCTCAAAATCGCATTCTAATGCTTATTACTTTTGTGCAGGAACATCATTCACGGCTCCGACTCAGTTGAATCAGCCAAGAAGGAAATCAACTTGTGGTTTCAACCTAAGGAAGTTGTTGACTGGAAGCCAGCAGCTACTGCTTGGGTGTATGAAAACTAATCACATTGAATCATCAGATCTGAGCTTATCCCTGTTGTGAACTTAGCTCTCGGGTTTTAATCAACTTATTTTGTACCTGAGCATTGTTAAAACATTGTGTTTAATGCAATGTTATTCCATAATCACTGCAATTATGTATTGAATGAACTTGAAACTTCATGAATTTTATACCATGAAATTTGATTTAATGGATTGATCACTGATTATACCAGTGGATTAACTGCATTTTGAGGCTTATTATTTATCCTCTTTCCCCGGGATTCATCAAACTTTCTAGAATTGCGGATAATTATAAATTGTACAATGACCTTAACAATTCGAAATCCAATGTACACAAGGGAACATAAAAGCTGTGAGCCATTGGCCATAATATGAACAACTCTCCTGAGGTGATAAATTTCATTTTCATGAGACCATGATGGTACAGTGAGGAGCAAAAGTCGTGACCCCCCCTTGACCATTAAATGGCTTGTAGCTCTCAAACACTACGTGATACAGTTATCGTGCCGTGAACAATATTGTACATCTCGACGAGACGTACAATATTGTTCACGGCAGGATTACTGTATCACATAGTGTTTGAGAGCTACAAGCCATTTAATGGTCAGGGGGGGTCACGACTTTTGCTCCTCACTGTACATTAAGGTATATTGCCTTCTTTATTTTGCCTCATGATATTTTCTTAACTCGTGCCGAAGAAACTTAGTTACATTATTCCGAATTACAATACAGACGCCTCACAATGTTAAAATGTTAAATCGTTCAGAAGCATTCTTCCGTACGTCAAGCAACGATCGTGTTCTTTGACGAACACATGACTAATTATGCTGATCGATTGAGTTACAGGTTATGAAGGTACTTAAACTAGGTTAAAAAAATAAGATGAAAAGCCAAAGATCGATCATTTTTCGACCCTTGCATCAATTTTAGAATAGTGCCCCTTATGCGTGTCGCAGGTTTAATTTTAACTTGAAGGGATCTAGGCCAGGATACCACAGAAAAAAGAAAAAAGCTCACTTTCTTTTCCCTGTTTGAAAGGGAATTTTAAGCGTCTACATACAGAGCAATACTTCAGTACCTAACTAAACCGGTAAGCCGCCCTAGGTGTTAAACAGCGTGACAGAGAAACACGAGGGACTCCTATTCCACGCAGAATACAGTCGCGTTCATAGGTCGACATGGATTGGTCGCGTTCATAGGTCGACATGGACTGGTGAGCAATTGTAAAGAAGTGTGACTTGCGTTGAAGTCTTCGTATTTACATGCATTAGCTGTGTCGCCATAGCATTTCGTAACAGAAAAAAAACGCAAAGTCTAGCGCAGGCCGATACCGGTATACTATCAGTCCAAAAGGTACTGTCCAGTTCTGGTCGCACAAGAAGGCTTCGCCTAATGGGGAAATACAATGGCGACCGCCTTATTGGACGACCTGAACTGGACAATACCTCTTGAAGTATAGTCAGTTACGTACCCATGTCATCGGGCAACTAGGTTTTACGGTGCTTCAAATTCGATTCTATCGATCAGCTCAAGAACTGATCGAGGTATCGAAGCATTTCTTACAAGCAAAGTTGTAGCTTACAAGATTTCGTTTTTAATCAATTTAGTTTAAACAATTTGTAGATTGGCCAAAAAACAAAACGTTTATTTCGGAAACAATACCTCAGTAAAGTAGGCAAGCTTTTTCAGTCTGAGTAGTGAAAAGAATTTACATTTTGTAGGACTAAAATAACCTATTCGAAGGCCAGCCGTAACGACCCAAGTTTCAAAAATATCACTTTTATAAGGTACAAGCGTCTCAACGGATTTAAAGGATCGGGATAAGTAGTCGATGGGATCTAGCGAGTTATTATGTTGAGAAAGCCCCTCGAGAATCGACCTCAGCCGGAGGTCTGTGCAAACGTTCAGAACCAAAAGTAAGCGCACGTAAACGGCTTCTGGCTAAACATTCCGCTAGACACGGACTTCATAACGTTTATTGCTCCCTTGGCGTGCAGCACGGGGGCGAGTAACTCACCCGCAGGACCGGTGGACTTGACACTTGATGCGATATTGATTCAGAGAGGCTTACTGGCGCGAAACTCTGTCAGCGGAGCAACAGTCGAGGTGCTTCAAAGATCCATTTACGACTATACAGCGAGTGGACTACTGTACAGTACTCTCTTTCAAATGAGTCAAACGCTACTTCCTGCGGCACCAACACAGTTGATAAATCACTTTTTTTTCCTCTTGGGTTTTAACTTCCGTCGCCCAGCCAACAGCAGTGCTATCTGGGGCACTACAGACGCATACCCTTACCTACGTTAACCTAACCTTAGTTAACCTAACCCAAGTTAAACAAAGTCAACCTGAACTAAGCTAAGGGACGGTACACAAACCACGTGGTCCGTAGGGGGGAGTTCCTTGTAAAAGCACTTCAAGTCACGATGGGGGAGGGGGGGGAATCCGACAAAAAAACACGAGGTCTTTTTTGTTGTTTTTTGGCTGAAATCTTTTGTGGAGCTCAAGATTGGGACTTTTTCGTTTAGCACGGTACTTGAGACATATTTATTCGCTACAAGCAGGCATAACGGTTAACTTACCGGTACCTGAAGTTTGGTGAGAGGCAAGTGGCGAATGCTGTCAGGGCCGCCAAAGAGTCTCTCATGGTGATCTGCAATACAATTATGAATTGTTACAAACCTCATAAAACGTCGGAGTTTCCCTTGCATAAACCATAAACGGTACACGTTGTAATCGGCAATGAACGTTAAAATTTCCACAAAAAAACGCTTTGCCGTTCATCTTCACTACAAATTTTGTTAGTGCACACCGTAAACTTGCAGGTTGGATGGACATGGACATCTTGTGTTTCACATATCATCGCCGGGCGAGCGCGAGTTCAATGCTGATTTCAACCCAACCGACCTTCGCGAAGCCTCATGCCGGAGCCCCTGCACAGAGTGGAGTAGGCAAAATCACTTCATACGTGAGTCGTGTGTTGCCTACCCTGCACATGGCAGGCGCTCTTCGCAAACATCGTTTCATAAAAAACGCTTAATACAATAGATTGATATGGCAGATAAATCGCTTGTAATTTTTTTTTCAACGCTTGTATCTATAAACTTTGAACGCTTAAACGTAAAATATACGACCCCGTATCCAATTTGTGGTCCGGTCAGTCAGGCCCAACTCATAGGTACCAGCCTGACTTACTAATTTATAATCCTTCCGCGTTAATTTTATTCTAACGACTTCTTACCTGTAATCTGCAGTCCGAAGACTTCACAACAGCTACAGAAAGGACAAGTGGAGGAAACTGGTGCCCCAATGAGGTCTATCAGAACAGAGAGGTCACCCTGACACCAGTAAGACCTTCAAGTTACCATGAGTGGAAAGTTTTCCTCTCAAAGTGTTGAAAAAAAAATAGTAGAGCCGCCAATGAGAGTTAAACCTGCCATTTTTTTAAATCAATAAATTCAAAACTGCAGCACAAACCACAAACAAACTTTGTAAATCCTTTAAAGGGATAGAAACTCGTAAGGGATCAAAATGAGCCCCAATGGACTCTTCCCGCGACAATCAAACTGTCAAAGTGACCCAATGGTGATCTTTAACCCATTTTAAGCAAAAGGACTGTTCTCGACCAAACGCAAATATTTTCTCAACGACCGGAATCTTTGAGAAATCGAAGTAGAAATACAACCTAAACAATATCTTTAATCTAGAGATAAGTCGTTTAGACCAATCTGCAGATTTTTGAGCCGAACATTTTCGCAAATCCTCTTCATTTTAGTATTTCTAAAACTTTCCATAGACACAATACGGTAAGACCACCGAATGGTTTTATTGTTTTGGCGCCGTAGTTCGATCCTAACACTCGAAAAAGCGAGGGTATTATTACCGTAAGTTAAGAAAATCCCTTAGATTTTTTAGTATAATCGAAAGTAGTTTTTGGGAGGTCAGATTGACCTCCATTGGACCACGGTGGGCTATTGTTGATGTGAGACACTTTGCAAAAAAAAAAATTGTTGAAATCCATACTTTGCGAAAGCTTCAAGTGCAATACACAGTCGTAGGTTACCAGAGTCTCAGATGAAGTGCTCTCAGATCTGCGATTCCAAGATAAGCGTGACGAACGATTTGAGCTTCATTCATGGCCGAGGCGTCCGAGGGAACGGACCGTCGCTGGCCAGGCCGGCAGCTGCGCCGGCAGCTGCGCCTGCAGCTGCAGGCTATTCTAGTGTACGCTCTTTTTGTGACAGCGGATGGTGCATCCCTTATTCGTCACCAGGTAAAAAAAAAGTGTTTCTTAAAAATCAAAAATGTGCATTTGAAAGATTTTTTTTGGAAACGCATAATGCACTGACAAAAAAAAATGTTTTGTGTCGTGGCGCACCTGATTGGGGTGAAAAGTCAAAAGGTGGACAGGGCGTATTTTTGGTTAGTTTTCCAAAGAGCACTATCAAACAGGCGAAAGCTTTTCATTTATAGAGCAATTAATGCGCCTATCTTAAAATACGTCATAACAGTAGCTTTCGCTTCATCAAAGGAAAGTTAGGAACTATGAAAGAAAGGTATGTTCTTTCTCAGTGTCACGACCAAATCTTCCTCTCATAACAGGGTTATTTCCTTCTCAAGGGGAGACGGTGGTTGTCTCTGCGGGATTTTGGGTAATTTTGCGTGATATATTTATGGTTAGTTCTATTCGCACGCCTATGTTAATACAAGGGAGACTTGAACGCACGGAAACCAACTTTATGCAATTTAAATGGCAGGTGACTTGAACGTACGGAAACCAACCTAATACATAGTAAATGGAGCAGCGTGTGAGTAGTCACTTCCTATTTTTATTTAAGAAGTGCCTTTATGTCATCCGTTTTGAGAAAGGAAAAAAAAATGTCGGTGCAGCGAAGGACTTTAGGTTGATGAGTTTTATAGGTTAAGTCAAGCCTTTCAAAAATCAACGCAAATACAACCATACTTACAAGTAAAGTTCTTTTCATTGGTAGCTATTCTTATCAAAATAAAATGATTTTACCTTATTCGTCATTATTTTTCCTGTACTTGATACCTGAGTTAAACTTACCATTGCCGATCGTATTTTACAATAGGTTGAAGGTTCAAATCACACGATAAAATAGGACTTGAATCAACATTTGAGGAGGGCAAATTAGCGGACGGCACAAAAGAGAGAAGAAAGGATTTCCTCAGAAACCCCTCAGCAATTATCTCCTATTAAAATGGTCCATACTTCGTAGGGATAAACTTCTATTCAGCAATAATCATTGGCTCTATTTTCGGTCTCAATTCTGATAACGCTATTGGAAAGAGGAACTAATTTATAAGTACCGGTACCTTGTGATACTACTGTAGAGTTGAGCGGTAGACCTCACAGCTCTTTTAGGGCGGTTTTCAAGGACAAGGTATTGGCTTATCCGTATGGGGTTGTTCAACGTTCATCTAAGTTAACTTTTAATACATTAATTATGAATATGAATGCATGGTTAACGGGTGATAGCATATGGTATCTGGCAGCGATGATCTCCCATCGTACAGGTCTTGAATGTCTAGGCAGCAGCACCCGAGGATATAGCCAGAACAAGAAATCTCCACTAGTACATGAAGTACTGAATATCAATAATTTATACGCCAAGAATTAACGCGTCCATGACCGCGACGTATAGTTTATGAGGGGACGGGATCGTTTTGTGGATAGTTGAACGCAAAGAACGAAAAATCCAATTGATATAAAAGTTTTCATCGATGAGAGCTATGGAGTATTGTAGACAATGCCCGGTATTCGGAGTATAAGTACGAAAAAATGTACAAAAGACTGAAAATTCGTTTATGAAGAGTTTTATTTACAGCACAGAAGATGCAAGAACCGTTGGAAACAACTTCTTTTTATAACTATTGATCCCTTCAATAAAAATTATTATTGTAAAAGCCTTTTAGAAATGCGTAATTTAGGTTCACTTTTTTATTTCTAGCCGTGACTATATTGTTTACATTGATAGAGGAAAAAAAAACTGTTTCGTAGCAAAGAATTATCGGAAAGTGACTGCATGCAGAAGAGGTCAATAAACACTTATCAAAAGTTCATGACACACTTACGAGTATGTAGCAATGATTGATACGAAACATTAAGGCCGATTAACACCAACTGCATTCAATGCATAGGTGGAATTTTTACCACGAGGTTGATAGTTAAGGGTGCCTGTGTCTTATCATAAAAGCTGGACACAGATTTTCGCGAGATTACAACATTCTGCAAGAAATAGTGAGAATCGATCCTCATTACAAACTATACCCGCTTCAGTTTTAATTCAATTCCAGGAATCTTCAAGCCATAAGTTGAATTACATGCGTTTGAACACCTTTTCTCCAAGCATCTTGTGTCAAAGGATCGTCGATCGAGGCATTTTTTTATTTTACTTTTTGTACGAGAGCCTAAACCTTCATCAGTATTGCCAGATCGCGCGATTCTATCACATTTAACCAAGGCTAACTCAAGAACCAGAAGAGATAACCTTGCATGTATTGTATGTTTTAGATCGCTCTAGAGTTGAGCAATCAAAAAGTTGCGCTGTTTACTAGGTTATCTGTACTTGGCTTAAGAGTTGACTGCGTTTAAATTGGACGAATCTGGCAACAATCGTTCACGAGTTAACAAAACAAAATATTGCGTCATTCCACGAATAGGTACCGGTAGCTCATGAACCAAAAATACCTCTCAGTCCTCGAACTAAAATAGGGTATACTTCAAAAGTTTGTTGAGCTATAACCTGTGCCTTCTGCAAGAGGCTTTCAATATGAATTCTTTACTCCGGACGGTCCGTTTCAGTTGCACTTTGTTTGGCAATGTGTAGTCACAAAATAAAGAACGAATCTTTCCAAAGCGGAAACGGCTTTTGAGCCATAAAAGACATTTGCGACCATTAAAATGGCTAATTTTCTGAGGAGTAATTAACAGTTTTCCTTATCCTATGGTTTGATTGGCTCTTCGACCGGATGTAAGTGCTGATAAAATATTTCATGATCAAAATAAAACTAGTGCAGCGTCGCTCAGCAACCCGGGCTAGAAGGTCAGAGAGCGATGGACGGAGACAACAACAAATAGCCAACTTTCTCTGAAAGCTACTTCCAAAAGATTAAAATTAATGCCAACCAATAAAGATGCATCCCTAACAGGGCGAGGGAAGCGGAGAAGAATTACTGTTAGCTTCTCGCTTTGGTTTTAGCGACGGACGAAATTTTGCTTTGAATCTTTGCTTTGAATCCGTCAAAGGACATCAGACCCACAGAGGCAATCAAACAATGGGACCACATCGGCAAAATAAAGAGTTTCATTTTCTTTTTCTGATTACTCTAACAAGTCGCCTCTAACAGAGCTGATGAAGATGAGCACGATACATACTTACAGTGCCCTTTTATGTCATTGACCTCTTCTTTTTATTAAAAAAAGGTAACATCTTTAACTGGAAAACTATTTAACCCACTACCGCCCAGCGATGCCGTTCGGAAACAGACAAAAATATTTTAGAGGATCTTTTTAGTTCAGTATTGTCACAATTCAAAAAATATCACCCCTCTGTAAACCTGAAATTCAATAATTTAAGCATTTTCCAAAACTTAAAAATTGGGTATTGTAATGGAAAAATCCTTCTAATATCTCTTAAGATAAATTTCACTCCAAATACTTTGGGTTGTTAGGGGTTAAGCAGATAGATACTTTATCAGTTTTAAGGTAAAATGGATGCGGTTGGAATGCAGGTTAAGTTTAGTTCCAAAGTTAGACCAATCAATCGTCACATGGCCAAAACAGGGCTAGACAAGAGCTTTGGTTAATAAGACTTCTGGTGAAGGTGCCGGTACTTTGAAAACCAACCAATGCACTCCGGCTCTTCTTTCTCAGATTCAAAACAATAGGTACCGTACCAGTCCTGTACCCCACAACTCGAAACAGGCCTCATAATTACGTGTCGTCCCTCCTGAATTTTAACGCAGTATGTTTTCGGTTACAGCGTGATGCTGGCGTTGAGGTGGTGACCATATCGCCTGAAAGCGTACCCCACCAAAATGCGACTGAAGGAACATTTAACTCCACGTCGGAAAACCGTTCTGACTCTAGTATGGACAGTTATGTAGACGCCAATAAAGTAAGTGTAGAATTGCCACCGTAAGGTAAACGGGCTCGTTCGAAGATTGGAAGTGTTGCGATAAGATCTCCGAGGGCCATAAGCATCCTCTAGAGAGCCTTATAGGGAAAGATGCGACAACTTATTCCCGCGCTGTGCGCTGATTGGTGGGATGCGTGAAACCAGCAACGCTGATTGGTGGGATGCAACGGTCAGGTGGCAGTTGACGCCTCTCTCCCTATGAGGCTCTCTAGCATCCTCCTAAACGAAAGACCGCAGATTTCACTGATACTCTAATCGTGGTTTTTGACGCTCCTTTCAGGCTATGGTGGCATACAAAGAGCTGACCAGCCGGACCTGTTACCTGGAAAAATTGGGAAGTGACCAACCGGTAACAGAGTTAAGGACGTTGTACGTGTCCGAAGAGATCGTCCCGAGCGATCAGGTAGTAAAAACTTCCAATGACATCCAAGTGTTAATGATGTTCCGCTCACCAAAAAATCCGTTTGCAGTTGGTGGCAACAGCAGGAACAGAGATAGCTGACTTCTGCAATGGGTTTCAAACCAAACTATTAGCGAAAGAGAGACCGCAGTACAATGCGACTCAAAAAGAAGCAAAGAGAACTCGGCGGCAAGTGATGGAACAAACTGCAGAGCCACCGAAGAAGAACAGAGGACAGACACAAACCCAATTCATAGCGTTTGGAAAGGATGGAAGAGAAGGTGGCAAGGCCGAGGCTTCAGCGGGACCCGACAGCTCAAGAGCGGTCGTCAGTAAGTATACGACGTCCCATTTACAATTTTTCATCTCAAAAGTATGAAAAAACGGATAGGTTGACTTTAATGAGGATTGAGAAGAAGGATGATGTTCGACAAAGAAGATTCTCCATTGGAAGCCCAAGGCGAATTAGGTTGGTTTGGTATAAGTCAAATTACGCTTTTTTAATGGTTCCGATGACAAAGACAAGATAACAAGAGGCACCGCCATCACAAACTAAAAATTATCAATGATAAGTGACATGACATTGGCTAGTACTGGTAGCTTGTAAACCTCCACTGAGTACCAATGACTTGTACAGTGATGTCCATAAGTGACGGGCCGAACAAATTCTAGTGACTTTTTTTTTAAAACTAATGTGTGTTTGTAGCATTGCCTGGGGAGGGCAGTGGGAGGGTGTGGAGGTAAGACGAGGTGCCCGCCTTTCCCCCGAAACCTTCCTCGACCCACCCCAAGCGCTGCTGCGAACACACATTAGTTTACAAAAAAAGAAAGAAAGAAAAAGTCACTTGATTTTGTTTGGCCCATCACTTATGGACATCACTGTACATTGTTTACACTTGTTATATTGGTGGTCGTCATTGACCAGTCACCCAACCGACCGTTAAAGTTTAAATGAGACAGATCAATCGTAGTCGCAGAATTTCGAGCTGCTCAAAGAACGTTACGTACTGAGGTACAGTAATGGGGTCAGTCAACAGCCTCAGTTCCCAACCTAGGAGAAGAGCCACTAGCAGCACTCAGGCCCGCAATAATGTGTTTCAGCTGGCGTAAACGGCATGGGGCAGGCTCAGAGCCAGTCAGGTGGCACAGACTGTGAAGAATGCCCCACCGGAGTCATAGGTCCAGACGGAAGGCGCGTTGGTCCAGGAGGAACTATCATTGGAGCCGGCCCTGGGGCGGCACGGCCAGGAGCTCTTGTTCCAGGTACACACATTCCGCAGCAAATTCACGGGGTTTTGTTTTACATCCACCGGAAGTCCCGAAGAAAGAACCTTTTTCAGAGAGACTCTTTCGAAGAGGTGGTCTCTTCCAAGAAGAATCTGGAGATGCATGGGCACCCCTTACATGTATCCTCGTTTTAATGCCACGGAAACAATGATCGGAATCACGCGATACTTCGGAAGAACAAGATTTATTTTGTTCAATGAAATCTCCACAGGAGCACCAGGAGTGGGCCCGGGCCCAGGTGGATCGTGGCCAGCGGGAACGGGCCCTGGGCCAGGAGGATCATGGCCAGCAGGAACAGGTCCCGGGCCAGGTGGATCGTGGCCAGCGGGAACCGGCCCTGGGCCAGGAGGTTCGTGGCCAGGGGGAATTGGCCCCGGGCCAGGAGGTTCGTGGCCAGCGGGAACAGGCCCTGGGCCTGGTGGAAGCTGGCCAGCGGGTACAGGCCCAGGTACGTATCAACGAAATGAGACGATTTCAAACGTTTGAATTTCGCCCAACATTCATTGGCAAAAAAAAAATTATAATAAAGGCATTAAAGCTGTTCATGCTTTTCTAGGGGCGCCGGGAACGGGACCCGGGCCTGGCGGATCTTGGCCAGCTGGAGTAGGCCCAGGGCCAGGAGGATCTTGGCCAGCGGGAACAGGCCCTGGGCCAGGCGGTTCGTGGCCAGCAGGAACAGGCCCAGGACCTGGAGGATCGTGGCCAGCGGGAATGGGCCCTGGGCCAGGAGGATCTTGGCCGGCAGGAACGGGCCCAGGTATGGGAAAATTTATTTTAAGCTTAGATTAGATAAGGTCCACGAAAGATTTATTACGTATCATGTCGTATTACACTAAACAGATTGAGACGTTTTCCGATTTATTCCGTATGGGGTTCGTTGACGGAAGTGTTTGTAATACGGGCAATACTGTTTGGAAATATTACCTTTCTTTAGAGATAATTAGTAGCCTCTTTTTGTCGATTCATAAGGGTAAGGCAGTTTTTTTTAATACCAATAAGATGTAGCGTGTTATACGTCGTATTTATCCTTGAACATGTTAACAAAATCTTTGGCACTCTTAAAGGAGCTCCTGGAACTGGTCCGGGACCTGGAGGAACATGGCCAGCGGGTACAGGCCCAGGGCCTGGAGGATCGTGGCCAGCGGGAACAGGCCCAGGTAATGTAAAACGGAAATGTTAAAAGTCTAGATCTTCAATCAACCAAGCTTCAGTCTGCTTCCCTCGCATCTGCAGAGTTTCATTGGGAAAATGAAAATTTCCAATACACGTAGAGAACTTCTGGGGGCGAAGGTTTTTGCACCAAACGCGATGGACCAGTCCGGTAGCGGTCACAAAGACTTCCGAGGCTGGCGCTATCTCGAAAGCAGAATAGATCTCCCATCTGTGAGATGTTTCTGAGACAGGGCTTTGCCGAAACATTGTTTTTCGATTTTGTGCGATTGCAATCCTTTATTCCATGTCTTCCAGAAGTAAAATAGATTTTATAACGATACAGTATAACGACTAAAACAATGACTTAAGGCTGGAACCTCTACAGGAGCGCCTGGCATGGGACCAGGACCGGGTGGATCTTGGCCGGCAGGAATGGGTCCAGGGCCCGGTGGATCGTGGCCGGCAGGAATGGGTCCAGGACCTGGTGGAAGTTGGCCGGCAGGAACGGGGCCAGGTACGTACTGACGATGTGCCTAAATTTGACACGATTCAATAATATCTCGACTTCATTCATTACGGGGTTATGGGATGTTGGACTTTCTCTAACGAACTATAGACATACTCATAACTTTAGACATAAGGTAATTAAACCGACATTCATACTGGCAAAATTTTCACAGGGATGCCGGGAGCAGGGCCAGGGCCAGGAGGTTCTTGGCCAGCGGGAACAGGCCCAGGTAATTGTAATTATCAATCTCATTCATGTGCTTAAATTTGATGTGCTTCGATACGCTAAGAAACATGCAGTAGAATATTGAAAACTTCGCGCTTCTAGAAAATCAATTTACATTTTAAAAGACGGTAACTATTTCAGGAGCACCGGGAATGGGACCAGGACCAGGAGGATCGTGGCCGGCGGGAACCGGACCCGGGCCTGGCGCTAGTTGGCCAGCAGGAACACACCCCGGTAGGTTGAACCGAACATGCATTTCAATTTACGCGCTTCGATACGGTTCGAAACATGTCATAGGACATTAACCACTACGTTACTTTGCACATCTGGCGAAACAATGGGATTTATAAAGACGCAAAAATTTGTAGGCGCTCCGGGAACGGGACCAGGACCAGGAGGATCATGGCCAGCTGGAACCGGGCCAGGGCCAGGTGGGTCATGGCCAGCGGGGACAGGGCCAGGACCGGGAGGATCATATCCAGGGGGAATACACCCAGGTAGGTATATGAATGTGTGGTTAGATCCCGAGCACTTTAATACCGGTATATACGAAACTGGTTTACTGTCAAGTCGCGGAAGGACATACACCCTTCCATTTAGATCATTCAAAATCAAGATCTGAAACTCATAGTGAAAAGTCAGATGATGTTAAGGTACGGTCCAGGAAAATGACAGTAGATCCTCAAACAATGTTTCATTATAGAGAGCTGGTCCGACTCAACCATGAGAGAAGGGCGGCCCTTCTCTCGTGACTCAACAGTTGGTCAGGAAAGCGGTTTTATGCGTTTCCTAACCCCCCAGAGAACCCAGAGAATGAATAGAATTAGACAATTAGGAGTCTGGAATTTCTTACAGGAGCGCCGGGAACGGGACCAGGGCCTGGTGGCAGTTGGCCAGCAGGAACATACCCAGGTAGGCATGAACCAAGCGTGGAGTAAAAAGCGCTTTAATACGTCTTCGATGGAAAGGGCAATTTTACTCGCAACAGCATATAAAGTGTACCTTTAAGATAATGTTGATTCGTAGGGGCACCGGGAACGGGTCCAGGGCCAGGCGGATCGTGGCCAGCAGGAATGGGACCAGGACCTGGCGGAAGTTGGCCGGGAGGAACATACCCAGGTATGGTACATGAACGATGTTCTCTCAATGTGTGGGTTTCCTTGGTCGTGCGTGGGAAACAACCCATTGCTTTTGCTGGATATGATGAGTGTTACATAAGGTACCGATTTTCCCTGTCCCTACTGGTCGTCTTTTTACTTTGTCGTTGAGAATCCTGTCTTTAACAAGAAAAAAAAAACGTGTTTTTGCTCTCTATAAGGTCCCTTGATCAAAATCTAATGTACCGAGCATAACCCAAACAGTTCACAAGGCAATTATGTACATGTAGGACATTGTGGACAAAGAAAAACATAGATTACTGAAGAAAACCTTAGCGGCAAAGGAGTATTCATTTTTTACTTTTGACCGTAAATTTTATAACTGAATACGGCTCATGATAATCGATAAAATTTCCTTCTTTTTAAAAAAATAAAAAATTCTAATAATTCTTTACCGGTAAATCTGAGGAAGGAAAAGCTGCAACACTCGCAAATCTTTCTTTTTCCCTTCATTTTTTTTTCAAAAGGGATTCAATTTGAAATACTGATCCTTCCGGGAGGAATTGCAACCCTCGACATCAAAACTTTCCCAATTGCCAATAAAGCACTAAATAGAATCTGAATCATGTCAAGAAAAGATAATCATAATTTCACATTCAACTTGCTTATCACTAAATGATAAACACATACTAAACGAACTGCACGTGATATTCAAGAGGGCGGTTACTTTTGTAGGGGCACCGGGGACGGGTCCTGGACCGGGAGGATCATGGCCAGCCGGAACAGGCCCAGGACCTGGGGGAAGTTGGCCAGCAGGAACACACCCAGGTAAGTACCGGTAGCCTATAACCATAAGCTTATAACAAATGCTACGATCGGAACCCGCAAATACAACCCTGTCGCGGTGTATCCTCCAAGGAGGATAATTATTTTTGGCTTCACAACCGAATAAGCGGTTTGCCCTGGGAAATCGTGCGACATCGTGTATTCCAGAAAGGAGATATCACGTAAGAAAAGCACCCGCAAATATTAGAAACGAGAGCTTTCATTGTGCTGCTTGACTGTACCTACAGGGTGGAAATAGTGTTTCGCTATCCCTTGCAAAATCTCACAAATCAGATCAAATATTCGGTTTTTTCTTCCCTTCAAAGGAGCCCCAGGAACGGGACCAGGACCGGGTGGGTCTTATCCGGCAGGAACAGGGCCAGGACCGGGTGGATCTTATCCAGCAGGGACAGGGCCAGGACCTGGAGGAAGTTGGCCAGCAGGCACACACCCTGGTACTTATGAGCCACGCGCTCCCATTCTGCACGCTTTGGTCGCTTTGCCCCCTACTATCTAGTACCCTGTTTCTAGTGCGCGGCTTAGATACTATACGATTATGCTGCGATCCAACTAAAGACATTTAATATTGGGCAGAAGCAACAATTTAACGCTTCGACTTGCGAAAAAAATTATCCGACTTTTTTTTAAACAGGCGCACCGGGCACGGGCCCTGGTCCGGGTGGGTCATGGCCGGCAGGAACACACCCAGGTATGTTTGAGACATGTTCTTTGTGTTAACTCAAAGCTGTGAACTATGACACAAATAACAAAAACAAGTGGTCTTTGAAAATGTACAAGTTTTTGTGGGGGAAAGTTAAACAGCCTGTAAATTTCATAGGAGCACCGGGAACAGGGCCAGGACCTGGAGGCAGTTGGCCAGCAGGAACATACCCAGGTATTATTTGATCCATAAGTTTTGATTTCACACGCTTCACGACGTAAAGTACCTTCGAGTATTGGGTATAAGCTCATACTGGGCAGAGCACGGTCTTACAATGACGGGGCGAAAACTTTTGTAGGAGCTCCGGGAACGGGACCAGGACCGGGAGGATCATGGCCAGCAGGAACACACCCAGGTATGTTTTCGCCATGCGCACATTGTAAACTTTTTGGCCTGAAATACGAGTATGCAGCTAAGGGTTTTTGAGAGCGCATTTTCGTACGGACACTAAAGAAAAACGGAAACTTTTGAAGGAGCACCGGGAACAGGACCAGGACCGGGAGGATCATGGCCTGCAGGAACACACCCAGGTATGTATGCGCCCTATGCTAGAATCAATGCGCTGCTAACAAACTCAAACCACACACACCTCGAGCTTGCCAGTACAACGCCTTCCAGCTCTATGAGCCCAGAAATGAGACAGCAGTTTTACGAAAGCAAATATTATTACAGGGGCGCCGGGAACAGGCCCAGTACCGGGAGGATCATGGCCAGCAGGAACAGGACCGGGGCCTGGTGGAAGTTGGCCGGGAGGAATATATCCAGGTATGTACCTACAGTATAAATCTTGTGACTTCACTCGACAGCTGCAATAACACTTCCCAGTTTTTTTTGTTTTTTTTGTTAAACATTTTTACCTCTAAATAAATATTACCTCCGCGTTTTCACCAGAAGGGGCTCAGGGAACCTCGCACTTCCGACATGTTCCTAAATACCCTCCCTTTACAAAGCTAGGAGTTCAAGAGATTAATTATACTGTAACAGATAAACGAATGCCACCTTTTTTAGGAGCGCCGGGAACAGGTCCAGGACCTGGTGGAAGTTGGCCGGCAGGGACGCACCCAGGTTTGTATAAATTGTGATATTAATATACCAAAAATATAGTTTTAAAAAGTGAAAATAAGGATTAAAGACCTTTAAAAAAATCAAACTTTTCGGGTGACGATTAAAACAACAAAGTGGAAATTATTCAGGAGCACCGGGAACAGGCCCAGGGCCCGGAGGATCGTGGCCAGCAGGAACATACCCAGGTATGTTCTAGCCGCATACTTATCGGTACTGAAAATTCAAGGCTGTGACACATGACATCCAATACACAAAACTTTTGGTCTAAGGCAACGCCTTTGTATGTAAAGAATTTAGAAGATGCGAACATTTACAGGAGCACCGGGAACAGGCCCGGTTCCGGGAGGATCATGGCCAGGAGGAATACACCCGGGTAAGTTTTAGACATGTGCTTACAAGGGAAGTACTCGGACGGTCAGACGCATATTTTCGTGAGCATTTGAGGACTTGAAGTCAACGTCCTAACTTAATTTTTGGAACTTTCAAACCCGG
>Ga0058701_10000850_pt1 | contig 20839 bp, 9 predicted proteins | sample AgamicOrMae_FD_97039 | JGI IMG/M metagenome (GOLD analysis project Ga0058701, IMG submission 97039) | Agave microbial communities from Guanajuato, Mexico - Or.Ma.e | ecosystem: Host-associated > Plants > Phyllosphere > Phylloplane/Leaf | place: Guanajuato, Mexico | collected 2012-06-04 | reverse complement strand
AAACTTTGTTTTGCGGCGTCAGAAAGAAAGTTGCTTTTTTGAAAAACCTTAAAAACTTGGAAAACGTACCTGGAAAGCGGTGCGCTGTGAAACTTTGAAAATTTACAGGCGAGGCTAATGCTAAATGTACTCTAAACACGACCAAACATAAGCAATACAAGTCTAAGGATAATAAGGTTTCAGAATATTCATGCATTGCAAAATATTTTGGCTGATAGTGCAATAGAATGAGAAGTGATCATTGTCGCAAATGGGTGCGTCTGTCGAGAAAATGTGTTAGATGAAAAATGCTACTTTCGGTAAAGAACGAGTTTCATGTGCGAGGTAAGCGAACCTCGCTTCCTTGTCTTGTTACATCTTGCGTACCTCTATTTTAATAACAGTCACTTTCATTTCGACCGTACTGCTCGTCTTGCTTTCACGTGTTCTTCTCGATCATTGGTAGTACGTACTACCTTCTGCCTTCAAACATACCTCTTTTTTCCCTCTCTTCATTCTTCCTGAAAATTTTCCTTCTAAAATACCTCTCCTTGGCTTGGCACCCATTAACGGTGAAATATTCTACCTCTTCCGCTGCGTTCCAGTCTGGGTTTTACCTTTCATCTCATTATGAGACTTGTAGACATACCGCAGAATGTTAGCTGAAGTCACGTTCCGCGTGCCTCTCTTCGCCACCGCTCCGCTCAGCAGTCGCGAAATCTGACGCCACTTCAACTAAACCGCCCAGCAGTAGATTCGCCGTTAAGTGCTTCATGCCGCGTCTTGGCCACGCGCAAGACACAGGAGGTAGAAAATAATGCCGTGCCAAAATTACGGTGCATCTTAATGTTTGATCTCAAAGCATTTCGCCTCCGAAATCTCCGTCTGTGTCTGACAATCTAGGAAGCCGCTGATCCCTCATGATCATGTCATCCTCTCGGCAATCCCTTAAAAAGACCGCTCTCAAGTTCAAGTCCAATGAGATCTCAGGGAAGCTTGAGGATTCGACCTTGCGAGCCTCGCCGCTCGGCGACTCGAGTTCTTTCAGCTGGTCGAGCCGTTTCGCTCCAAAGCTTCGCCTCTTGTGGCTTTTGTGGTTAGCCGTAGCAAGTACCGTGTTGTGCACTTGAAACTGGAGTTTCGCATTGCAAGACGCGCCTATGTTTGGAACTGGTTGGGACTTGGATTTACATGTTAACCCATAACATCCCAAAGTACTAGGAGTGAAATTCAGCCTAAGAGAAATTCAAAGGACTTTTCCATTGAAATATGCAGTTTTAAGGTTTGGAAAATGCCTAAATAATTGAATTTCAGGTTTCCAGGGGGGTGATATGTTTTTAACTGTGACTATACTGAACTGAAAATATCCTCTGAAATAATATTAGTTTCTGTTTCCGAACAGTATCGCTGGGCGGTGGTGGGTTAAGCTGCGTTCGTCCCGATGACTGCGCAAACATCGCTAGTGATTTTTTTTTTATTTGGTCTAAAGGCGGACCCCGAGGCCGAAGCCTATGATGGGTCGATTAGTTAAAGTTCGTGGATATTCGCCCGCCAAGTAGCGGCAAAAATTGTGACTCGCGGCTATACGCTCACTTAGGAAGGGAAAAGTTGTGAGCCGCAGAAGAATCGAACCTAGACCATTCAAATTATAGCTTCGCACGCTAGCATCTGCGCCAAAGCAACAACACAAGTACTGGGGATCCAGGAAAGGGAGTAGAGTTTGCAAGGACTAGCGCGCTTTCCGCTGGCGGGCGAATAAACACTTTCCTTACTTAATAGCTTTTCCGTCATTTATCGTCGCGGAAGCGTGTTATTCCTGGTTAAAAATTGGTGCCTACTTATTCATGTAACATGTAAAGACTGCATATTACGAGGAACGGAGTGGAAATGCGTTGACGTTTGTGTCGAAGATGATGTATCAGGAAATCCCTGCAATGCTAGCAGAAGTTAATTTGTAAACTGGATTTTCAAGGTTGCGTTTTGTGTTACCTGAGTCGCCGAGCTGGGCGAAGCAAGCCACGGGGCAACTCAACTTAACCTATTGTCGCCAAGCTTGATTCTGCTTATTGTCGCCAAGTTTGATTCTGCTTACTTTTTAGAGGCAGGCATCTCTGCCTTCGGCAATGCACATTTAAGGTGACTTAACCCATATCTAATTAAAGAGGACAGAATGATTACAGTAAAAACAAAAATTCGTTTCAAGTTCTTATTTGTTTTGAGTCTGGAAATAAAATGTAGTAGGATGTATTTTGGTAAGTTTTTATGATAGACCTATATTCAGCCACATCAACGGAAAGGTCTCGCCGAGACCTTTTAAATGATATGGCTGAACATGGGTATCTACCTTAAAAAATAATCAATGTACGTACCCCGTTTTATTTTACAACGAGAACAAGTCGGAACTCCCAAAAACAGGTGTTTGGTTTTTATTGTGTATGTGGCTTTTAGTAAAAGGAATGAAGTGTCCGCCATAAAAGAACGATGATGTGCGCGCTGCAAAAACGTAGGTTTCGGTTTGAATCTAGAAAAAACCGTTAGTGACCTGCCGGAATTCCGCGGTAGCAAGGATTTTGGGAGGTCGCAATTCACTAGAGACAGTAAGTATTTTAATTGCTTCGAGTCATTGTGGCGCAGCAAGGTGGGTTGTTTCGGGCGAAAAATTCAACTGTATTCAAGAGAGCAGTGTAGTGCAGGTCACGATAGAGGGAGCTGCAGTCGTGTCGCGCACCGATCGTTTCCAAAGCCAAAGCGCGCGAGATTCAAAGGCCAAATGATCTTTTCCTTTGGGCCACCTTTCATCGGCCATCCGCATCGTGACTGAGCAACAGCAGCCTTTCAATAAGTTAGAGGCCAATGAACTTTATTATCTATCGACAGTAAAAACGAAACACCTGTTTTAGGGAGCTCTTAACTGTTTTAGGTGTGAAAATAAAACGGGGGTAATACGCATTTTACAAGATTTTTAAAGATAGACTTATGTTCAGCCATATCATTTAAAAGGTCTCGGCGAGAGCTTTCTGTTGATGTAGCTCAACATAGGTCTATCTTCAAAAATCGCAAAATTACGTATTACCTCCGTTTTATTTTCACACAGGGAAGAATTCCTTAACAGGTGTTTCGTTTTAAGTGTGTTCCCTTCATGGATCCTGTTGTACGTGTAGTCTGTTGAGAATAGCATCTGGATCAGAGCACGGAGGCCGCTAAAGTTACGCGAACTGGACTGTAAGTCGAAGGTCGGTCAAACCTTGATTGCCGTGGCACAGATGCTAACAAAAGCACACTGTCTACTACATCACTTTCGCGCTGCATAGTCCATTCCGACTAACAGCTGAGATCATCGTCCTTCGGATGTCGCAGAAAAGTTAGACGGATCAGCTTAACTCAATGGAATGTAATCCCAGAAAAGTTTAATGGAAAAGAGGAGAGTAGCGATTTCCTCAGCTTATAAATGCTGAAATTGAAATAAGGCCAGGAAATAAGTGAACAGCAGGACAGTCTGCTCCGGGCGGCACGCAAATCGTTTAAATTGCTTAGGCAACACGCTATACACAGCTGTTACGCTTGGCGTCTGCGTCCCAGGGGGAGCCGTTCAACGAGAAACTTCAGACAGAGTGACAGCCATTTCGAGTTGACGAAATCAGCCCGTGACAAGTGGAACCATTATTAGGTGGCACTTCTAGAAGTAAGTCGATTCTGGAAAATGAGTTTAGAGTTTCATTAAAGGCAATGTAACGGGTTATGAGCATGGACGAAGGGATGTTCTCCGACCTGGGAACTACCCCTCAGGGAGTTGACTTTCTTATCCCAGAGTACGGAAGTTAGAGTTGGATTTGGTTAAGTTAGCTTAGGGTAGCGCAAAACTTTCCTGTAAGAGAGCTCTGCCAAAGGACTTCTCTGATGAAGGACTTCCTTATCAGTGTACATAACAGAGAACTACCGCATCGCAGAACCTTTGTTTTAGAATAATGTCAAGCGTTTTTTTTTGTTTTTTGTTTTGTTTTTATGTTGTTTTTTTGTTTGTTTTTTTTAGGGGATTATCATAAGGGAATGATTTTCGCAAATTCTAACGCTGAATACTTAAAACAGCTGCATAAAATCTAGTCTTAATTTGAATTAGTGAGAACCTGAGAGATTCAGTGAACTTCCACTGAATCTCAGAGATTCTCATTGATTCAAAAGTAGACTGAAGCGTTAAAATGCTTGTCTCAAAGGATTCCCTAAAATGTTTGGCTTACTGTAGTTTCTATTACAGATATAGAATCGAATTTAAAAGTAAATACCCTCTTATTTTAGATTGTAGCTTAGGCGGCACATGTTTCCATAATTTCAAACGCTCCTGCATCATGATTGAGAAAATGTGCTCCAACTTTGTACTTTTGGTGGTATTTTAATACCGGTACTTCCTTTCATTCGGGAGTAAAAAGAGTACCGATTAAGACTCTTTAAGTCGGAACCTTGCTGTCTCAATTACTTTTATGTTCTTACTTAATTAGCTATTAATCTAAACGGTTCTTGTGATAAAATCTAAAACTAGGTTAATTCGACTGAACTGCTTAATAAATCGATCGTGACGACACGAACAAAAAAAATAACTCAAACACTCGTTGATGATGACGCTTAATAGTTTCAATTTTGAAAAGCAATTCGACAAGCAATTATGCAGCGTTTCTTGCGAAAGACGTGACATCAGTTTTAAAGGTTGCGTTTTCTACCTCGCTTGTTTTCTACCTTGGTTCGACCACTCTCATGGTTCGACCTTCCAGTACGAGGTCAACATACAACAGCGTAGATTTGGTCCGGTTAGGCTTGGCCCTTGCCTCGCTAGCGCTACGGGCTTAGAAACGCTTAAGAGGTAAAAGACGCGACCTTTCTGTTATGAGTTATGATAACGACCCGCTAATTGGCATTCGTTGCGGGAAAATGCTCGTAATGAAATAGGTTGCTAATAATGGGCAAACAAAGTAAAAATGTTCGCAAAATTCCGGAGATAATTTTTCTCCTGGTTTGTGTATTTTAAGATAAATTCGACGTTAACTTCTTCTCCAAGAAGGCGTTAATCCTCGAACGGACGCAAGTATACCAGTTCCAAATCGCATTTTTACTGAGTCTAAACACGGAAATTTCGTTTGACTTCATATTGAGACTTTTGGGGGGTCAACGGTACTACAATCGATTCCTCCAGAGTTAAAAAACGAATATCCTTTTTGAGACTTGTACTACAGCGGAGGGCAATTAAGGCTTCTCATACATTTTTTTGGTCTTTTTTTCTAGATTAATGTTGGCATTACCATGAAATCCACCAACTTGCAGTCAGTCGTACTATCTAAATGCGTGAGCACTACCAACACAAAACTTACAGTTACAAAGCCATTATTATCATACTCTTCATCAAATAGGGACATATTAAATGGAATACACACTAAACAGTCGACTAACTGAGGCGAAAAATACAACAAAAACAATTGCCAATGACCTGCCCTGTGGGAAAAATCTGATATCAACTTAAATGCGAATCCCTCGCGTCACTTTTCCTCGCGAGGATGACCGGAGTCCGGTTGGCAGCAGTAAAAACAGAGTGTTCGGGGAAATGCTGCACGATTTCGGCGAACGTCGCTTAGCGAGCGGGCCATGGGCCTTTGAGGCCATGGGCTTTGAGCATGGGCCATGGGCATCGCGATGGGCATCGCCGAAGCGCAACGCTGCGCCATGATGGAAGTAGAGAAAGGAAAAATATGCTTTGTTTGACACTTTCTCCTGCGTGCTGCGCTGCGGCGGTGCGCCGCGCCGGGGAGGCGGTTATGCCACATGAGTTGACTTTCCCGCCTCGATCGTCACCTTTCACCTTCCGTTCAGATGGCCGCCATTTCCAAGATGGCGCGGCGGGAGTTTTGAATTTACCTGCAACAGGAAAGCATGCCATCTCATTTTTTGCGATTTCCGACTTCTTCCGAAGCGAAACAAAACCTTTGTTTGCATGTTTAGGCGATTACTGTTCCTCGGATCTGCAAAGGAAGAATGCTATTAAGCAGTTTCCTAAGCCGTTATTTGCGGTGGGAAATTCTAAACGTAGACGGATTTAACAAATACCCTTTGTTTCGAATGGTCCTTTAGCTTTATTGTTTTGAGAATGAAGCTCAAATGGATATGAGCGGAATTTCAGGCAAGGTACAGAGTTATTAATAACCGTGCAAATGAAATGCTCTCCTTGAGCTCTTTCGTCTTATATAGAGCATAGCCCTCAATAGATCTACCTCGAAAACGAGCCTTATTAAACGCTGCCCATTGCACATTCATGATCAATCATGGTATTCAGTTTTAAAAATTGAAATAACAGCAAAATAAAACGTTCTTTGGTCAATTTTCAAAGTAGACCTAGCCAAAACCATGTCAAGGGAAAGTTCTCGCATTTTTGTAGTTAGTAGTTTTTTATCGTTATTGATAGCTTCGGTCAATCTTTGAAAATGACTCAAAATGAGCGCCAAGTTTGTTTTATTTTTATACCCAAAACACGAAGAGCATAGAGCGTGGAGCAACGGACCAACGACAGAAGTGAAGTCTATACCTTGTTTCACTTGTAGAGTATTGAAAATTCACAGAGACGCGGGTTTTTCGAGTGGGTAGCAAGACGACGCGAAGTTACCGCTTCGGCGTCGTCGACGGGCGTCGTCGTCGGTGAGCTCCGCGACCGCAGCGCCGCGCCGCGCGGCGGAGGTACCGTTCAACTAAATGGCCTTGAAATTCTTGTGCGCACGCCTTCAATGGGACGCTCCGCTCTTCCGGCTCCTTTTTGCAAACAACGTTTGGCGCCAAATTCGAATTCCGAAATCGCTCTTCCATTTATAATCTGCATTCTCTACCTCCTGTGTTCCGCGTTGCGCGCTTGTTCAGCTATTTGCGGTATGAAGATTAGAGCTCGTTAGGGTAATGCAAACCAAGGATGGGTTAACCTAGGTCAGGTGCCTTGTGCATCAGTCCTCTGCGACTCCACTCAGTTGTCGCCGAGTCTGATGTTGCTTTTACATGAAACACCCGTTATAAGGAATGCTGTACCTGTTTTTGGTGTGAAATAAAACAGGGGTAGGCCTATATCGTATTCTGATTATTTTTCAAGATAGACCATTGTTCAACCACATTAATGGAAAGCTCTGGTCGAGAACTTTTTGAATATATGACTGAACATAAGTATGCCTTGAAAAATAAGCAAATACGTACTACCCCCGTTTTAGTTTCACATCCAAAACAACTTTCTGATACAAGTTTTTCGTTTTTTTTTGTGTTCTCGCTTAGAAATAGGCGGTTCGTTAAGCTTGGCAACGTTCGAATAGAGCAATGGCAAAGCCACGCACAGGACACCTACTTATAACCTCCCCTTGCACGGAGGTAGGGGCATTAACCATAATTTAATAAAACGCTTAACCAGCGTAGTCTAACTCAAGAGATAGACTACACCTTTTATAAATGAGTGTCCATTTGGAAGGCTTTAAGTCACGCCCCGTTCAGCAATTATGTTTCGCTAAGATTCTCCTAACGTGATTTACGGACATCCCCACAGAAGAGAGGCGATAAGGCTTGGTACTGTACCTACGGTGCGCGCGCAAGTCTGTTCCTAATCCTTTCCGGACGCCTACATCTCCGGGCACATTTGGTTCGCGCTGTCTCGGCAACTGAACAGCATACCATACCTAAACAAATCTACTAAGTAACGAGTAAAAAATCTGCGCGCAAATGACATTTTAAGCGTGTAAATAGGCATAGAAGTGACCCAACGCCGTCAAGCTGTACTTAAGCCACGCTCACATTGTGGTTACTATTAAGGTCAGTTCTATTCGCACGCCTATGTTAATAAAAGGGAGACTTGAACGCTAGGAGACCAACCTAATGCATTTCGAATGGGAGGTGATTTGGACGCACGGAAACCAACTTAATACATTTTATGTATTAAGCTTTTTGTTTTCTTTCGTCATGATGTTTCTGCTAAAAAGCAAAGCCACGGAACTCTAAAACACTCTAAAGAGTGAAGCTGCTTGCTTTTTCGACTCCGAAATTTTGGGGATCGAATCGATGTATATCGATTGACGGATCGATGGGGGGTCAGTAGGTCATCGTACTCTTGTGGGCTTCTCTTAACGCAATCCACGCATAACGCCCGTCCGGCTCCCCGCTTGGCCCCTGAGGGGAGGCGCCTCGGGGGGAAGGGGAAAGCGGCGACCTCCCTTAGGGGTGACTTTTTAAGGAGCGGGGCTCCTTAAGGGTGCCGTGATGGGGCACGCCGAGGTGAGCCACATAAACCTTATTATTCTAATCTCATTTCCCACACGGAAAACACATTCGACCGCAGAAAAGCGGACGGGAAACTCTGTGAAAGGAACACTCAACGTCTTAAACGTCGCATTTTCTACCGCGAGTGTTTATATCGTTTATTTACATATTAAGCATCAAGGAAAAAATCAACAAACTTGACAACTAAGGGATTAAAATTTAGAGAGTAGATGCATAGCACACTGACAGGCCGAAGTTTTTAAAGAGTTGACTCTCACGAAGCATCTAGATAAACTATTCCGACGACCGAAGCAATGTTTGAGGTGCGCATCGGAAGCGCCGCTATTCGCACGACACCTAACCTACGCTAAGTTAAATTTTCGACAATTTTCAATGCCTGTCTAGAGCCACAGCGAACGGGGGCGAATGCTTTCTATTAATATGGCTATTTGATTAATCTAGATTAATCAAATAGTTGCTTATCTCTCCAGCTGGAGAGATAAGCAACCCGAATGCGCATTGACCTTCATACCCGAAAAAGGGATGACTTCATCGGGTAGGTACTATGCCGCTAAATGACACAAGCTCAGGTTCAGATAAGTCTGGAAAAGTCCGAAAAACTGTAGCACGGCAATTTCCATTTATTGCTACCCTGTTTTTTGTTCTTTTTTTCTTTTTTTCCATGACAGCTCAATTTAATTTCAGGTTTCCAGGGGGGGTGATATTTCTTTAATTGTGACAATACTGAACTAAAAAGATCATCTAAAATAATATTTTTCTGTTCCTGAACGGCATCGCTGGGTGGTAGTGGGTTAATATCCTGCAGTCGGGAAATAAAATAGGAAAAAATATTTTTAAAAAAAAACATGGGATGCGGGGAAAGTTAGCGAAAACTTTAGCTATCTGAAATGTGTTGCTACCATTTTGTATGATTTTGTAGCATTTTGACCCAAAATGTAATGTGCTAATCTAAAAGACTAATAGGGCTTTAAAAAAAAGCGATGTAGCTGCAGTGGATTAGGTGTCGCATTTGTTAGTCGGAATGGACAGTGCTGAGTTACCTTGTCCCAAACAACGCTTACCCCAAGTAATCCAGATGGTAGCGGTTGGGCCCACCGCGCAACAGGCCCAACGCCCAACGGGCCCCCAAGGGGTCCCACCACCCAACTGATCCGATTTTAGCGGGGACTTGATGGCGCGTAACCAGTGGCCATGGAGCGCGGAGAAACGCTCGCAATGGTCTCCTACAATTTTCGTCTGTGTTAGAAAGGACACTTGGGAGGAGTGTCAATAAAGGTAGCGATTGTAACCCGAAAGTTCTGTTTTAAGCTAATCTCTCGTTGCCGAGACAGACGTCGTTTACTTCTCGACGTTATAATCTAGCCCTAACTAACCTAGCAACAACTAACTCCAACCGAAACTTCTATCTACCCTAACTAACCCCAGCAAGCCGTTATAACAATCACACCTGCGTGAGCGAACTTTCGCTGCGCCATAAAAAATACCGACGTAAAAATAAAGAAAATCGGCCGAAAACAGAAACTATCCCCAAAAGCAAGCGGCTTCAGGCTTGACGACAAAGGAGCAACTGTTGAGCCTGACGCAAGGCGCTCGCAGTAAGCAGCATGAGGCTTACGAGGGATACAATCTCTCTGACATAGGCTTAAAGATAAATAGAACTCACCGGAATGCAACACCTTCAAAATTTATTTGTTGCGATTTCTTATTGATTTTTCAACCTTTTGGAGGCCTAGATCAACTATTAAAATCACATCGAGCCTAACCAAATCTTACCTAACCGTATCCACGCGGTACTTGTTCTAACTTAAACTGACCTAACCTTGCCAAAACTTAAATGGGGTTTTAACGAGAGACAAAAGTTGTCGAACATTTGCCGTATCAAATGGGACGTAGCGCAAAATAGCAGTCTCGCAAATGGAATTTTCTCAGAGGCTTCAAGAACTAGGAGTGGATCCGCGCTTTAAGCGGGTTTGCCCAGTGTGTCAGGCGTGTTTCAACGCGATCTTACTGTGATGAACGAGCACCTATAAGCTCACTTTAGGTTAACCCAATGCCATTAGGCTTGACCTCACCGCCACCAACTAAACTTCACCACCAAAAGTAATTTGAAGCACTGTATTTACGTATAGCCTAAATACCTACAAAAGGATCAAACAACTCCAGGGAAGATATTTAAAATAACCTTTGGTTGACTCAACGTGAATATTTTTCGCAGCCTATTTTTCTCGCATCGTAGAAAGCACTCGTGGAAAGATGTCCCCTCTTCAGTCCTCGCCGCTTTCACTTTAAGTGTTAACTAGTAAGCATGTCAAAATTAGTGTTCGTGGACTGCCTCCCGTTATTTTTTAACTTAGCACCTCCGTTGCACAATTTTTCAAACGATACCTTTCTGAAACTGATATCCGACAGTGTGTAACACCTGTCAGGTTTTCCGGGAACACCGGCGTCAATTTGTGATATTCTTTCATCAAATCCTAAATTGTTTGGGTGGGTCGCCTCCTTATTGGTTTTCGCCCGTCAATAATTGGACGCAAACTCGCCCCCTGGTCGTCCTTTTCCCAGAGAACAGTTCGGCAAACCTCAACTTGGGAGGAATTTCGCTCCAAGAATTTTCTCCATTGAACCGTCTCGTCACCGGCGGAGCACTCCTAGCAAACATCACCCAAAATGAGACCAAACACAGTGAGAGTCTCTGAGATTCAGTGAAAATTCACTGAATTTCAGTTAAAATAGCACCACGAAAAAAAATAGTGGTGCTATAATGAGTGAGATGCGGCGAATTTTCACTGAATCTCACAAGAGACCCTCACAGATTCAAATACAGAGTGAACATGGCCCGGATTTCTTTGTCCAGTTTTATCGCCAAACTAAATTGAATTCGGCGATTCTTTGTTAGTATGAAAATTTTAACAGCAAATGAAATCATAAAATGCATTGCTCGAACTGTATTGTTCATGCATCATTAAAATAAGAAGTCACGGCTTTTGCGGGTATCGGTACTGTCACCACGGGAAAAAAGGTTTTGTTATACTAACAAAATCATTTGTTAAAATATGGATAACAAAAACATTTTGTCACAACAACAAAGTGTTTAGTTCTGTCAACAAAACGTTTGGTTGCTGCAGCGAATTTTTTGGTTGCAGCAACAAAAATTTTATTTGTTGTCCCTAATTATGTTGCTGTAACAAAACCATTTTTTTCGTGACGATTAAAAGTTCGCTGCGCTTTTTTAAAGGATAATATGATTCTGAGGATGGCCACATAGCCACACACTTGAAATCTTCACTCTACTCGTAGGTAATTCATAAGTTCGCGTTACAATGTTAATCCGAAGATTTTCGTACCTCTAGGCTATAAGCAAAAATATATCGAAGTGACTATTCACACGCTGCCTCATTTAAAATGTATTGGTTTCCGTGCGATCAAGTCACCTCCCATCTAAAATGCATTTGGTTGGTTCCCGTACGTTCAAGTCTCCCTTGCATATTAACATAAAAGTGCGAATAGAACAGACCAAAAAATATATTATTTTAATGATATCCAGAGTAATTATGGCTTTCTCTCAACTACTCGTCGTATTGCGGACTGCGAAGGTATTCACTGCATTTACCATTGACTATGCCGGCCAAAATAATTTCCGTAAGAATGATTTTGGAAAAGGAATGGTCTGTAAAACGAGTTTCGTAGACCAAAGGTTCGAGGATGTGTTCGTAAACCCATGGTATTATCGATGAGAGTTTGATAGGTGCGATGAGATTCAAAGGCCGAAGTCCGGATGAAACGTTGTAAGGCAGATTAACCCCCAAAAAAGAAAAAAAATCTGCACTGATAAAAATTATTCCTGTTTTGGGAACACCTGTACCCATTTTGGAGTAGCTAGAACGGGATTATATGTCGTGTTTTCTTTAGTTCTCAAGACAAGACCCACCAACAGCCCTCAATCGAAAGGGTTAAGCGAGAGCTTTCCATTGGTATTGTGTTGTTAGGTCTATCTTGAAAACTAGTGAAAACACGTCATGTTCTCGCTTTACCTCCACCCCAAAAATGGCACAGGTGTTCCCAAAACAGGAATTATTTTTACCAGTGCGTTATAGCTTGAGATTTTACGAATCTAGTGACCACCAGTTCAGTTTCGTGTGACTAAGGGTCGATCCATCGATTTTATAATAGAGGTGTGTTTACAATTTCAATCATAGATATTTATTGTAGATCTCACCGCGGAGTAAAGGTCACAACCTGTGTCCCGCTTTCGTTTTGCTGTTTCAGCAATTCGTTTGGTAGCCTATTCGCTAACGGCATTAACGTGAGTCGAAAAAGTTTCTCTGAAATGATGATAAAAAAATAAGAAAAGAAACAATTGAAATACCTCGCTGCGCGTGCGAATAAAAAGTTACACTTTCTCCAATAAGCTGACAGTGATCTAAATAAATGTCGCCTTTTTTAATCCTCTCTTCCCAGAGACAAAAGCATTTGGGTCACCGGTTCGCAATCTCGTCTATTTTTTAACAATTAATTGCTCTGACAACAATGAGAATACTGATGGGCAAAACATCTGCGGGAGGGATTATGCAATAAAACGGATTCTTTACTTTTATGGATTGAAGTGCGTATCTATTTTGAGTGTTTGAAAAGGCATTTTGGGATGATTGAATTGTTTACAAGCCAGCAACAAGGCTTTCTGCCGAGAATAGTGTTTGTTTCTTTTTTTTCCATGTCTTATAGAAAAATGACCTTATTTTAATATTTTTTCCGTTCTTTTCCAGGTAAGTTCTGCACAAGGCGGTGTCGAAAATCCATGACAAAACTATGGAGCCTGTCAGGTAATTCTGCAGTTCACAAGTTTGTTTTATTTTTGACAGAATGCCGACAAACCAAACACGAACGGTATTTATGTAAGCGGTTTTAAGTTTTGGGTTGTAAAAATTGACACAATCGACCACCATGTCTGGTATAGGGATATGTGAGTGGTCAGTTAATAGCAGTGCACTAGCGTTGGCGTACCATCAAAGAGCCCGGAAAATCAGTTTTTGCCAATCCATTTCTATTCAGCTTTTCAGCGGCTCAAGAGATCGCTTAGAGACATTCTTCAATTGAAGCGTTCCTCTTTTTTACCATTCTTCCTTAATCTTGATCGCTTTTCAATGGTTGCTATGAAAATTCTAAGAGTGTATAAAACCCGAGTCCACTGTCTTTTAGCGGGCGACCAGCGCCCTCCGTTGTCTGAGAATGCCCCGTTCGAAAGTCCGTGCATTTTTAAACCAGAAATAGAATTCTGTGAACAGTTTTTAACCAAATCGTGCATCAGCCGTGCACGTTCCGAGCACGACGTATCGTAATAGAAACTAGATAGAGGCTCCGATCCATTATTCGATACAACGGAATCACTGATTAGTCATAGTAAAGTAGGTTTATAGTGTTCTAGAGAAATCGAGGACTGAACGAATTCGAATCACTGCGCGCTGTCTCTTTTCTTGTAGGACGCTTCAGAAATTATATAAAGACATTGGTCAACCTTGTGGTTTCGGGTTCATTCCTCGGTTTCAAACTGCAAATTTCAAAGGTCGCGTTTCATTTGTTCCACCTTTTGACGCCAAGCCGAGGATAATGACAGCAACCGAGCGAATCAGTAGGTAGAAGGCGGTGTTCACCATATTTTTGCAATGCATAGAAACTTTGGTCTTTGTAAGCGGTCAGTCGTTATAGTCCTATGTGTCGACAGCAGTGGTCCCAACTAGAGACTGCTTGTAAACTGACGAACATCAAAATAGCCTGAAGTATTTTGCAGATTTTATGCGCGTCCACGAGATTGAAAAAAATGAAATCATGAAACATTTTCTTGTTTAGCGATCTTTCAACCGTTCATTCCATTACGGTCTTTCCAGCTCCGTACTCATTCACGCTTTTAAGCTTGCATAATTGATCGCGCGCAAGTTTGCATTACTGAAACAAAAGCTCTCATTACCCGAATAAAATCTGAGGGAAATAAAAGCGCACCAAGAAAAAGCTTTGGCTATTGGCTTAAAGTATAATTGTGTTTAAAACGCGGCATGATTACAAAGCGATTTAAGAGTCAATTTTAGTCGATCCGGAAAAAGTTACGAGAGGCACCATTAAATAATGCAGATAGCCAATGTAATTACATCCATCTGTGCGCCTTACTTGAATTTTTCATAAATGGTGGGCGGGTCTCGGTAAAACATTAGCTAATGTTAATCGGGCATTGACTATTATGCCGTGTAAAAAAGAATGTGGTTCCCACATGGCTTGGGATATTTTAGCTGTAAAAGTATGCCTTGGAAAAAAACACCGTTAAGATCTTCTTTTGAAAAGTGGTTTCACGGAAAAAAAATGCAGTTCTTATGGGTCTAGATTTCAAGCTGGCGTCCAGGTAAACTGGCTCCGGTATACACGGATAGAAACAATGCCTCTTTTGGGGTATCTCCTCGCCCTCTGCTTTAAACAGTAAAACGACGTCACAGTTGAAACTAAACACCCGTTTTAGGGTATGCTATACCTGTTTAGGAAGCGAAACTAAACGGGGGTAGTACGTCTTTTGGTTATTTTTCAAGATAGACTGTTCTGTTCAGCCACGTCATTTAAAAGATCTCGGCGAGCTTTCCATTGATGTGGCTGAGCATCAGTCTATCTTGAATAATAACCAAACTAAGCGTTTTAGTTTCACACCCAAAAGAGGTATAGCATTCCCTGAACCGGGTGTTTTGATTTTACTGAGACAAATCGAACTAAAATTGCTAAAAATTGTTAATAATGCAATAGTAAGTGCTTCGCTCCGCTCGGCTTGGAGACGGGGAGCTGTATAAAGTGTAACCTTGAAAATGTATTGAAGTTTGAAATTTAGGCGTGTTGCTCAGCACCCTTTCGGCCGAAAGGGCCTCCTGATTGAAATGACAAAACCAACGAAAGAATGGAAGACAGCACAACGCAGGTCAATCAAGTTGCAAATTGCAAACTGTGCAGTCCATCGTAACTCTCCGTAATTATATTTTCGCATCCGCATTGCTGGAGACGGAATCAAATAGAGCAATACAATGAATATTCGTACGGTTTGTTAAACCATAAAGCTAATGTTTCATAACCAACATACTTTTTTTTGTCCAACAAATATCTACGCCGATATCAATGTTTGAAGATATACACACCGCGTTTTTTAAAAATCTAAATTTAGATTTAGGGTCAATTAAAAGAGCTGCTTCACCGATTTTATAGCCCAAAATTTAGTATTTTATTTCCAAACAACGTATTTTGGAAAGGTTTATATAATCACTTTTTTTGAAGTGGCTTTCAGATGCTTATTAATTAACCCATTACCGTGCATTGGGTCATTTGAAGCCAAACACGAGATATTTACGTGTGTGTTTCAACGTGCGTGTGACGGAGGTAGTGAGAGGGTGTGGGCGCGTTAGTGAGGGTGTTTCAGTGAATGTAAATAATATGTGTAAAAGACATTTAAAAAACAAACCAGTTCAAGGAACTTTTTACCTGTTTTGGAGGTGAAAATACCACGTGGTAGCGAGTATTTTGATTATTTTTTCATGATAGACCTATGTTGAGCCATATTACTCAAAAGGTCTCGCCGAGAGCTTTCACTATATGACTAAACATAAACATTCGTTTACCTCAAGAAATTGCCAAAATACGCACTAACCCCGTTTGATTTTTATAACCAAAACAGATGAGAACTCCCTTAGTTTCGTTTTTACTGTGGACTAAAATTTAAACATTGTCATTTTTAAAGAGTCTATGTTGCTCATTTTGATTTTATAAGTTACGGAAAATGTGCTCGAAATTTAATTTCAAGTCTTTACAGCGCACTTAGAAGTGTAAAGTCATTTTTGTAACCTAATTTCTTTAAGTTTTTGTATAGCGAAGGTCTCTGCTCATACTTCCCTTCTTTGATCCCCATCAAAGCATGATTTTCCTCGTCTGGATTTGAAGATCAGTCTGAAATTGATGGGATTTTGACGATGAGTAACGCGAGATGTGTTTGTATGGCGCCGCCCCGCCGAACTCAATTCAAAGGGGAAAAAAGGAAAACAAAGCAGTCTTATTGTAGACTACTGTATGTATAAAGAAGCACGCAATAAACTTGAAAGCCCCGTAAGATTGCGCATTACGATTTGCGTTCGTAAAATGTTATTGCACGAGGCTCAAGCCTAAGCTGTTGGGTCGCAGGCGCCGCGCCGCCCGTTATGTATACCATGCCATCTCGGTATGAATAATGAATAACAAATTGATAAGTTAAGCACCTTTGCTCGGCGACGACTTGGAAGGGTGGCTTTTATTAAAGTGATGCACTTCGTGTTTCTTCTCGGACAGAGTAGCGGCAGCTTAGCTGATGCTTTAATAATTGCTTTCAAATAGCGAGCACTTATCAATTTAGCATGTGCTATGTTTTAGCATCCATTGCTAACATTGGCTGTAAATGCTAACATAGCAATCGCTGATCGACCAGAGAGCTCTCCTCTAAAGTATTAGCTCGAGCTAAGTTTGTAGTTAATGCAGCCAACGTTATTAGCAATACCTACTAAAAATTAGCAACAGCTTGTAAGAAGCTGTAATTGCTTCGTCAGTTAATCCCGCTACCGGTACATCTTCTTTTATTACCCGTCTTTTCGGAGTGGCTTTTTTAACCAATTACCGCTCAACCCAGTCATTTAGAACCAGCTATACAGCCCAAACAAAATATTCTTGCATTTTAAAATGTTTCTCTTTATAATCTGGATTCTGGAACAATAACTAGACATGTTTGAAATGAGGTATTGAGACTTTTTCCGTCAGAAAATACCGGTAATCAAAAGTTTTACCACCTATTGATACTACTTTCTCCAGTAGATTCCTTGACTCGTAGATCGGTAAAGAACGCAGCTAACTGCGTGTCGCAATGTGAACTGCAGGACACATGGACATCGACATTTCGAACGCATATTGTGGCTCTGTGATCTTGAGCCTACAACAAGAGGGATTACCCAAAACATATATTCTTTTCATACGTGTGCTAACAATAAGTTTATATCTACGATTTGATGCGGCGGGGAATTAAATTGAAATAATTTGCTGTGGCTTCGCCGTCGCGTTGGTCGGCTTTCAATGCGAGTTTTGTTCAGCGCAGCGCAGCAAGTGGAAGTCCAGCAATGAGTGTGGCCTACTGTACAACAAAGGATGCCGCACCTATCCTCTGAACATTCTTTGCTACTGTGTTCAAGAGGCACTCCAATGGGTACAAAGCTTTTCCGCCTGCTTTTCGCTTTTCCCGACGTTCATGTTCGTCATTCTAATCACGTTCAACCTATTTCTCAAGGGGACGCGCCTAAAAACCTGTCTGTCAAACTTAAATAGCAATTTTTCGCACTAACTTTACCATGGAAAAAAGATTGTTGTTTTTAAAGCTGCCATTTGAAGGCGATTATACATTATTGCTCATGTTATTCCAATAGGTTGCTGTCGGTCCTATGCAATGGTCAACTGAACGACGAAAATCTTAATTCAATGTTGCCCTCGGTTTCCCAGCAAGCAACATTTTTAATAACGTCTTAAAAAGCTATTTATCGCCAGCAAAAAATATCGCCTTAAAAAAAACAAAGTTTCGGAATTTTTACAAATTGACCGAATAATTTAAATTGGGCACAAACTAAATAAGAAATTGTTGGGGTAATGGGATTTATGAATTACCGCGATTTACGGTGTTATAAATATCGTTTTGACACATTTCACATCATTTTGAAATGATATTAAAATATTTTTATTACCTCGCTCGACTAACCTCTTTTGAAAGTGTAGTGGAATATTACTTGTACTAGCAATCGCAGAAGTATTAATTCGTTCAATTTTTTATAATAAATTTATCTTTTTATTTTTTTCAAAAAGCTGTAATTTTAGAAGGACGTGGTATACGACTAAAATGTATGGCATTTTGGTAGATATTTCAGAGAGTTACCGATCTGCTCTCTGCTTTCATGTTGCACCATTCAATCAAACGACAGATTGAAATAGTTGTAATGTGTATTACTTATGCCGCTGTTATTAATACAGTAGTCGCTTATTTGAAAAACGAAAACACGTTTTTAAATCAAATGAGAATTAACGCCAATGAAGGGTAGTGAAATTTATTTTAATTCCACTGGAATTGTAGATAGAAATTGAATTTCTCAAGTGTTCTTCCAAAGCGTCCTTATGAATCTTTCCCACGAAATCCCCGTAGTTGTTTAGTTCCTAGAACGAAAGGCAGAATTTTTTTCCTTGCAAAAAAAGGAATTAAAAAATCGTTGCTCAAAGCACGTGCGAAAGTAGCTTAAGTAAGACACACGATGGTGTTCATTTTGCTCAAGGGAATGTACGCTTTTTTTATCGCCTGGAATTTCCTAGAAGCGAATTGACAACAACGATGATTGTTGTGCTTGAGTAGACGAGCCGTGCATTCGCTTGCAGGTTACACAGCAAGTCGAAGCCACTATTCGCGCAAACGCGCCGCGCCGGCAAGTGGAACAATACAGAGAGGAATAATGTTAATAGAGATGCAAAACGACAGTTGGATGAGTCGGAAAAACAGGCCTATGGGGCCTATGGGGACTGTAACAGACCAGTCTCCTGGCTAAACCGACTCAAATCCCACACAAACTGTTAAGCGCCTTATGGTGGAAATTTCAAGTTATCCACCTCTTGCGCTCCCCAAACCGCAGCCAAGCCCAGTGGAGTCAGGCGCTTAACCTAGCCTCACTTAAGCTACGGTTGCCAAGCCGGATGCCGCTTACTTCTTAATAGCAGGCTGCTGCCGCCAGAGAGGGCATTAGGTTTGACGATGAGCGGAGCGGCAGCGAAGCGCGCCAAAAGGCATCCATCTCCGAGCGGAGACAGAAGCACGAAAGCCAAACTTGGGTTCACGTAACGTAAAGTAACGCACGTAAAAAGCCGCGTAAACAAAGTTACGCGGCGTCCTTATTACGCAACTAAAGGCTGAATCAGTATGGAACACGACAGTACAGAAAAATCCACCAAAACTAAGATTTAAGAATATAAAATCACCAGTAGGTTTAGACTACAGTTACGAGGAACTTGCTTTTGGAACATCTTTTTACCTGTTTTGGGAGATAATATAAAACGGGAGTAGTATTGAGTTTATTTTTTAATTAGCACAGGATTTTGGTAGTTTTTCCAAGACTTATGTTGAACCACATCAATAGGAAGCTCTCGCCGAGACCTGTTGAACGATCTGGCTGACAGTGAGTGTAGGTCTACCTTGAAAAACAACCAACACACGTCATACCCCCGCTTACTTTTACATCTGAAAAGGGCAAGAATTCCCTAAAACTGGTGTTCCGTTTTTACAGTGTTGGAAAAAGTTTTTTTTATGTTATTTTTCATTACTGTTTTGAGACCAGGTATCTCAGAAACGGTAAGCAGTATCAGAACGAACATGAAAGTATCAGGCCGTCTTCGGACCCTCTCTTTCTTTTTCTTTCGAAATTATCTTTTGAAACTAACGAAGACGTTATTTGTAAAAATGTTTCGTTTTAATATTGGCTGTAACAAAGGATGATATTAGTTTGTTACGCGTTAAGTATCTTCGTTTGACAGTTAAAAAATCAGCTATCATACTAATTTGACTGAAAGATATTTCTCTTGCAACTATCCTATCCCTCTTTGGAAAAAAGATAATATGAAAAATTATTCACTGAAGGTCCTAAGCGGGAGCGAATATGCTGGCTTCGAACGCAAAACTCCCAAAGCATTGTTTGCAGATCCCAAAACGAGCCCTTTTGACCTCAAAAATGAAATCGGCACTTTTCGTTTGTTATTCCAGGCAACTTCGAAAGGTAACAGGAAATGAACAGTATCAACTAGAAACACAAGGCATCCTAATGGCTTCAAAACTGTCCTTTGGACCTCCACTGAGGCACTGGCTTTGCTTTGATGTCGCAGCTCTTTATGCCACTCCCCGTCTTGCCTATTACACCGCCTACCGTTTCATTCGAAATATTTTGAGTGGACAGAAGCAAACACAACTTCAAACAGTTAATACGGCTCCCTGTAAACCTCATTTAAAACGTCAGCTTGTTAAAAAAGCTTTGAATTAAAAGTCTGTATTTCGAGCGCTTTTTCTTTTCACCGAGGTCCAAACTGACACCTCTTTTCAGAGTCTTGGTATTTGTTTCTTATATTTTCAGTGTCGTCTCGCATTCTAAGAACAATATTTCTGCCAGGGTAGGAATGGAACGCCCTAGTTATAAAAGTTGAACTATCCCATAGCAATTCATGTCAGTTTGCAAGCTACACGTAGCTACGCCGGAAAATCTACGGGATTCTACAGCATACCCTGCGTTTTTGAACGCTGCAGCGTTATTACCGTTCATAAGGGTACTCTTTTACGCTAAACAATGAAGAACAGGAGGGTTACATCAGAGTAAAAACAAACACCTGATTTAGGGAATTTTCACTTGTTTTGGGTGTGAAAATGAAACGGTAGTGGTACGTATTTCGATTATTTTTCGAGATACACCTGTGTTCAGCCATAAAATTCGAAAGTGTGAGAGCTCTCCATTGATGGGCTTTGACATAGTTTTTT
>Ga0058701_10000849_pt1 | contig 20841 bp, 12 predicted proteins | sample AgamicOrMae_FD_97039 | JGI IMG/M metagenome (GOLD analysis project Ga0058701, IMG submission 97039) | Agave microbial communities from Guanajuato, Mexico - Or.Ma.e | ecosystem: Host-associated > Plants > Phyllosphere > Phylloplane/Leaf | place: Guanajuato, Mexico | collected 2012-06-04 | reverse complement strand
CGAGGGGGGTGGGGGGGGGGGGGGGGTAGAGAGAAGGGGGAGGGCCAAGACCACACAGAAGCAAGATCGGAGTATCACTTCAATGAAAATCGCATTCGCTCAACACCGACCTGCTCTGCTCACAGCGCAAAAAGTACTCCTTCACACTGCCTTCCGACATACCTGCAACAAACAAAATTCCGTATTAATTTGATGACAATGATTACATCACTTCCAAAGGGACCTGGAGAATATACTCGCGGTATGATATATCTTTTGCGCTGAAAATAACAGTAGACTGGGCGTTTTGAGGTGATCACAAATCTTAGAATGCCTTAGGGAAGGGGGTCTGACGATGAGAGGATTTCGTTTTTGGTATAGCGGCATTTGCCTCTTAGATCTTCGACTACATCTTTCATCTCAGACTTCATCAATGTTGTTGCCATTAAGAATATCTAGCAGGTCAAAGACCTAGATAGAGATTCCACACTTTGAAGGAAAGATATGTCATTCGCGGCTCCCACAAAAGAATTTCTCTCTAGTATTTTAGCGGTAGGCCTAAGTGTTGTGTGATGTAACGTGCTACGGGCTACTACCTTCGGCGTGCTTCAGGAACTTGTGGAAGCGAGCTCCCTGAAGCAGAGGGCGTTAGAGGGTGGAGGGAATACCCGTAAGGGGTGGCCAGGGGGCCAAAGGGGCGAATCTTTCGGCACAAGAAAAGCGCGGGACATTTCGAAAAGCACTAAATCCCACCGCAAGACGCGAAGGTTTATTGAACCGAGCTGCCGTAATAAAATGGTCAGTCCCTTTTGCTCCATTGCTTTATTCGTTATTGCTTCTCTCTCCTGATTCGGCTGGCTCGCCATTTGGGCGAAACAGACATTATATTCGAATGTCAAGTTCTTTTCTAGCACTCCATACAGCGAAAAAAATCTAAAAAAGAAGAAACGAAACACCCATAAATCTGTGGAGACCCCACCCAGCGCCAGGCCGCCGCGCGCCGGGTCACCTTTGCAAGTCCGTCCACTCACCCCTCCTCTCCACTCCCCATCTTCTTCGGCGGAAAGGGAGGGAAAGAACATGGCTCCCTCAATTTTCTTATCTCGCTTTCCTTTTTCTCGGGTGCGGTGTGGTGCGGTACGGTGCGGTACCAGGTGCCCGGGCAGAAAGAAAAGTGTGATTTATGGGGGCAGACGCAGTTGCCCACTCTTAGTCTAAACCACAGGCACACGCAATATTTCTTTTCGGTCGCACCTCTTATATATCTCGGCCCACCCCTCGGGGTGATTAACTCCGGTCAAAACATCCAGCAGGTACCCACACAATCCGTCAATAATGGACCCTAAACAGCTCCCCTCAACATTATTTACGACCACACAAAGTGCTTTAATTTTCAATTATTCCAAACCACTTAAGGGGTACCGTTTCCGCAGGGTGAGGATCAGCCTACAAAAAAAGGGGGAGGAGGTGATTGGAAGAGCATATTATTAATTGGACAGAACAGGTGCTACCGCAAACCTAATTTCCTCCCTTCGACTGCTCAGGCTTTATAAACGCGAATTAATTCACGGATTCCCCAACGCGACAAACGAGCTGTAATACCGTCATCAGGCGTCCGTAAGACTACCTCGGTCAGTAAAATACACGCGTTTATAAGGATTTAATGATATGATAACATTTACGGTCTAAATTATCTATAAAGTAAGCGTTATTTCCTTCCGTTGAGCACCGGTGTTGAAAAAGAGCACATAAAAGGCGGTCCGGCGCCTACGGTTCCCCCTTCATTCCCTCCAGACAGGCATGGCTGGAATGCGGGGGAGGGGGAGGGAGCGGGGCGGAGCCAGCTCGGCGGCACCGGAGGCATGGGACTGGGACAAGCATGGCAACCCGAGCAGCATGGCCAGCCGCACCACGTGGGTCACCCCCTCCCCCGGCTCCCGGTAGCTCCTGCGACCCCCACCACCTGCCCTGCTCCAGGGACTACTTTCAATACAAAGTGCGTCGGTAGGCCACTAGATGGCAGCACTCTTCTTCCAGCTCCAGCCGGCGCTGGTGGCGCCCCTCGCGGCCGATAGTCACGGCTCGCTTTCGGCAGAAGGTAGGTTATGGTTCCCCGAGTGGATGCCCGTCCGGCGTGTGTTTTGCGCGGTGTGAGTCGTGGCGCGCAGTTCAGTTGAGTCGAGGACTTCGGCCTGAGCGAACGTCCTGCGCCGACCTTAGAACCAACTGGGTCTTCGTGAAAATTCACAACTCGACGACTGCAAGTTGTTAGCTGAATGCCGGTTACAGCGCTTGTCAAAATACTGCTTTCCCCAATAAAATTCATATCACTTTGCCTTGCAATATATACATCAGGCCTATAAAAACGATGTAAATGTGTATTTTAGAGCGTTGCTCGTCCTTCTCTCTTATAATACTGATTAGATGGAATGGCTTTTCTACGACTAATTATTGATTTATTAAATGATTCCAGAGTCATATTTTGGTATAAACAATTAACAATACTGTAACCCTATAAAGAGGTATTTCAACTCCAGCAAAATTAAAACAAATGTCTTCCTTTACTACAAATACAGCCTTGATTAATTGGCATGAATAATTTTGCTACGTTAACACCAATTTTCAACTTTTTGGAGATTCAGTTTACGTGTTGAAAATAACACAAAAAACCAAGGGTAATCAATATATACATGATTGAAAATTTGAAATTGACAAGGGCCAACACGTACGTTGAAAATATTGAAGTTAAAAGCAGGAGAAAAAGGAGAAACAAAAATACTGAGCTGCAAGCCTTTGTAGGTTACCAGTGCAATAATTATTAGTATTATTTGGTATATTGGAAACGGTGTAGAGTAAGTTGCAGTATTCTTTCCTTTGAAGGAAACGTTGACAAATTGTTAATTGTTAAAATGTGGAGGGAAAAACAAATTAAAATTGAAGAGAAAGAAGCAAAGCATTCGAACGAGGTAGCGTCCGCCGTAGCAAAGTTTCTCTAAATAGACTTTGTACCCCATAATGAATCGAGCGCCAATAAAGTAGACCTTGGCCGTATAAAATTTATCCACATCACTGAATAATATTAATGGGACATTTGTCTGTGCTAAGTTTCCGAAGTTAGGTTATGGATACCGGTATTGATTTTTAGCAAGAAAAGAGGGCCCGTCATAATTCAAGTCCCGGCCATAAATCCAGCATTATTTATACATGGCTTGTTTCACACTGAGAGCCTTCCAGCGTTTAATTTCGGGCTTCAACTACACCACCGCCACCGCCGCTCCGCCAATCGCAAAAGCATTGCCAAATCGCAAAGCTATGTTTTTGACACCTCAAAATTGAGACACGATAAACTAATCAGCCCCCTCTCTTCCGCCCATCGGGTGACCCCGCAATTAGAGTAGGACAATGAAATTACATCTACGTGAATAGCTAAAAATGCTTTTAATGGGCTGTTGAACATGGGTCTCTCGAGGTGCCCTTCGCATTGAGCCTATGCAATGCAGTAGTTGGTGATGGAGCCCACAGATAGCGCTGACGTCGCGTCAGCGCGTGCTACTTTTCCATTGGGTGAGTTTTTATCCTTTTGCCCCGCTGTCACGTTGAGGGCCGGCGCGCTGGCCCGGCCCGGGAGGCCCGGTCGGGCCGAGCAGGCGGCCATGATCGGTAAGGGCTGCACACACCTGTCGCTGAGTTTCCTCTAGCTTCTTTATTGTTTTCTGTCATTCGCGTGAGAAAAAGAGGTGTATGGGGAGGCGGGAAAGAATCAAACTAGTGATCTGTGTCACGGGATCTTTATGAATGCTATTTGCCACTTAAGTGACGAGAAGGTGGAGCCGGGGGCAGGGCGCCTAGCCAGATCAAGATAGCTTACCTACGCACGTTACAATCAAACATAGCCAAGGAATTTTTACAGCTGTAAACGCCATTTATTTGGCTACTGTAATTTTAGTGTAGTGTTTTGTTGGTCGAAAGGACGACGAAATTCGGTGGCCTGAAATTAAGCACATTAAAAAGGAACGTGTCAGTGAGAATGATGATTATTTCCTGTCACAAACGTTGAGGCCTAGGCTAGCTATTCTTTAATGAAATAATTATCAGCCATGAGCCGTAATTAAAAGTAGTCACATCCTGATCGTTAAAACAAGATACGGAATGGAGTTACAAAAACTTATTTCTTTGTGTGATTACTCAAAAAAAAATGAAAACATCTCATTTACAGGAAGGAAAATTATCTTGACAATCGGAGATACAATTGAAAGAAGAAAATAATTCACTACATTGAACAAAAATTGTATATTCCAAGTAAAAATTTAACTTAAGTTTTCCCATACTCAAAATTTTAAGGGGCTAGCCGTTTCAAAAATTTCAAACCAAGAAGGTCGTGTTTATTTCTTGGGAAGACAAAGCGGTGAACATGAGGCAGCTTTAAGTACCACAGAAAATTCTACAATGATTAACATCCCTTGAGTGGAAAAATTCTTACGTTTTAATAAACCAACCAAAGATTCTAACGGTCATTAACATCCCCAAAAACGCGCAAAACATAGCGTATGTACCAATAACGCCATTTATTTTGGAATTAATTGCGGTGTAGAGAGAGGGCCCAATGTTCTTGTGAACCGAAAAGCTTGCATTATCTGAGGCGCTTTGCACAAAGACGAAGAGCCCTGTCCCAAAGTTTGGAACCCCTGGGAAAGGCCGGGGCGCGCGCCCCGCCGCGGTGCCTCGCGTATGGGACTCTCTCTACATGCGCTAGGTTCTCTCAACTCGACATTTCCGGGTAGACGACCCACTAGGGGTGCCCCGTTGGCGCTGTCCTGTAGGGGTTGCTTCTCATCCAGATACGTTTCTTTCTCTGGCACCTACGCAATCATTTTCATATGCGTGCCCGATGCATAATTGTATGCGTGTCACGGCGACGCTACAGCCAAAATAATTTAGCAATAATTCATGAGGTGTCTGTGTGCACTTTGGTTTGCGTCGGCGGCTTGTCTTTTAGGACACTGTCAAAAGAAACTGACAGACGCACATGACCTCATGAAATACGCCCTACCATGGCCCAGGCCGGAAGTCATGTCTGCGATAACCAATGAACTAACCGAACATACACAAAAATCTAATCTCAAATAATTCAGAGCAATAACGTAAAAAGTACAAAAGGAAACAGAGAGTAAGTAATGATAGTAAAATAAAAAACAAATTCTGCTTCCTCCTCCAATTTCTGTAATACGTACAAAAAAATCACCACAGAACTCTTCCAAGTTGTCCGGTATTTATTTCAGCAATCAATCATAGCCAATGAAACTAAGGCGACAGTAGTTTTAAAGGTCAAAGCAATGTTACAGTATGGGATCATAGGTGTGGTAGCATGAGGTCATAGCTGTGGTCGCTTCTGAAGCCAAATCTGAGGTATTTTATGAGTCCCAATGTGAGGAAGCCAAAGGAACTGTGAATCATAAGGTATAAGAACTATGGTTGTCAACGACAACAGCTGGAGCAGCTGACAATCCAAATCTAAGCCACATTGGCTTCAGCAGTAAAAGCCATGGAATGAGATCAACGTAGTGAGATTCGTGAACAAATCCGTTATTTCTCCGTGGTTGTTCAAAAAATAATCAAGCAGAAATATCGGAGGAGGTTTGGACGGATGAGGGCATCCAACAAATTACAAGAAACTCCTCCACAGTCTGTGTGAGAGTGCATGGCTTTGCAAGAGATCGGTAGCTTAAGATCTACGGGCAGTGAAGGCATGGTGGCCGAGGCAGTGGTAGCGGCTACAGATCTGTAGATTACGGTGGAGGGGGGAGGTCCGCAAGAAACCAGCCCATTGTGCCGAGGTAATCGATCAGGGGAGTTGGCAACTCCGCGAGGTGTGCCGCCCTGGTGTGCCACTCGGTTCAGGTGGCGTGCCACGCCACTCCATTCGAGTGCCTGCCTGCATACGCGCATCTCCCCAAAAAAAAAAGAAAAAAAAAGATGCACGTCACCTTGCAAATGATCACACATCAAAATTATAGCAAGCTGATAAAACGGTAGCTTTTTTTCCTTCAAAAGACAGAAATGTTCATCTTCTTTTAAGTGCCTTGTACAAAAAGGCTTTTCAAAATGAGGCACCGTAAAGAAAGTTAAGGGCAGGGCTTGATTCAAGCGCCTGAGTCCGACAGAAGAAATTACGGTTTTTAATTTTTTTAAAAACAAGCAGTGAAACGATATTACGTTACGTTTCATTACTAGACTATTTTCAGACGTTACAAATTGTAATTTGTGGGAATATAACTGAAAACAAAGATTGTTGTTGGAGCCTAAGTTTTGTCATTTGTTTCTGTGTATGTATTTTTTTAAATATTTTGTTTTTCAGGCCCTTTTCTACAAGTTTTTCCTTTTTATAAGGATTATTTCTCAAGATATGCAGGTATTCAAAGGCTTCAAAACTAGAAGTGTACTGATTGGCAAATAAACTGGCAAAGATTTGCCCTCGAGGTCATCTTTCAAACGTTCGATGAAGGTAAACGTGACCAATATAAAAGCCACGTGGTCTACGCAAGATCAGCGAGGTAAAAAAAGACAGATATGCGGAAGAGGCAGATTAGCGCCTCACTCAGATCATTTCATAATCTGCCCTTTTTTTTCCCATCAGCAGCAATTCCGATCGCGAGACTACAAAAACGTCATTTTGTTAGGAAAGAAAAAAAATGGTGGTGACCTCAAAGAACGAAACCCTTATTCCCCTGATCCCAAAATTTTCCTCGACGATTGCAAGAACGTAAGAGCTATTTATTACATCTACATCCTATTTTAATAACAATAAAATATTAAATATATTATGGAAAAAAATCCATGCAAAAATTTGGTATTATGGTATTTCCTTCATGTAAAACAAAGCAGATTTTAGGCTTTAGTTATGTATATATTTATTTTGTACCTAGGCACGAGATGAGCTCCGTTCTGCGGTCGGTCGGTACTAAGCTAGCTAAACTAGAACACATTATCTAATAGATAATCACAAATTTATCCTTGATGCCGGAGCAAAACAGGCATGAACTATTTTTTACTTCGATGGGTTCCTTGTTAATTATCAGCGAAAACTAGGGTTCGAAAGTGTCGGGGGAAGGGAAGAGTCAGCAGCAGGTGTGTAGCCCCATGTTGATTGAATCCCGCGCAAATGGAGATAAACGTCAGATTAATAGGTAATTTATCGGCGTGGTCTTCCAGCCAGCGCTATCCAGCTTCGCGCTTGGCTCCCTTTCTCCGGCGTGGCCCTCTCTGGCGCTCTCCGGCGGTCCAGTTTGGACCACGTGTGTCCCATCTGATCGTTGGGGTCATCTAAGGGTAGCCGAGGCGTCTGACGAGACAATTGTGCGTTAATTAAAGTCGATTGCTGTGGTGTAGTCGTTTCCATCGACACTGATTCTGACTCTGTTTGACACAGATTTCCCACAAAAACAGAAGCATCAGCGCGGATGTGATTCAACAAACAAAATGAGAAAAATTTTAGCGCGCTCCTTGACCTTATACAGTTTAACCAAACTAAACCTAAACTAACAAACTAGCGTGACATTACTTCGGCGAACATCACCGAAGAGAAGAATGCCTTTCCTTTGTAAACACCCCTACCCCCTTCCCTAAAAAATATGCATATCCGGTATCAAAACTCCTTTTCGGAACGAAAAAATATTTTCTCAGAAAGGAATACTCTTAAAATAAGAGAAAATGTATAATTTTAACGTAAGAGGAAATACTATCAACCCAAGGAAATGTCATCTTTCCCAAGGAAAATTGTCGCGACAAAAAAGCATGCATTTCAAGGTATTTATTTAAACGCCATTGCGTCATCATTTTGATAGTAAATGTCCCATTTATGGTTACATTTTCTGGGTATCGGTAATCGTTAGTTGAGATGCGATGATGTTAAATCAGGTTGAGACCAACTGAGGTTTACTCACAGTCAGTGGGAGCAGGTTATGTTATAGTGCTAGAGGCGATTGAGGCAGAGTAGCTATTTTTGGGTTTCGGAAAAAATAGCTTGACGTCGAAGGTTTGGTAAAAAGTTAGGCTGGTAGGGTTAGGGAGGGCATGGTTTGTGGAAGAATAGACCCGCATTAGAGATAAACTTTCGCTAGGTTAGATGGAACAAGGTAAGGTTCTAAGGGTCTACGTGAGGTTGGTTATATCCTTATCCACGCATATTCATCGCCGTGCAGCGCGATTGTCTGCGGGTGAAGAGATCGGCAGCCGGGTTGATATTTGGGCGGATATGATGCGAAGCCAGGCCAGGCGAGGCGGGTGCCACCAAAGATGATTCGCTCGGAATAAATCATGCTGGTCGCAGTCCTAAGTGTAAACATGGTAAGACTCCAGCCGAGTTGGCTGTTGCTGCCGAGTTGCACCGCTGGAGGTCATCTTCGTTCGCAACGTCCGCAGCATCTGCAGCGCCCTTTACTCTCTCGAAGTCAACCGAAACAAACACCTGTCCGATTTATCGGATCCCTTTTGTTTTATCCAAACCTGAACTTTCCATGTTCACTACAAGGTTGTTCACCCAGGTTAGGTTACAATATTGTAATCATGGAAAGTCTTCCCTTACCTAATCTCACTCCACCTCAACCATGCATATCCGAGTCTAGTGTAGCCCAAATTATCAACCTAGTCCAACTCACACGAGCCTCGCTGGTATAAGTATACAAGCATAACTAGTCACCGTAAATTCAAAACCTGCAACGAATTCAATTCTTTCGAGTCTAAAGCATATGCTCTTGAAAAAAACATTAATTTCTATTGAATGTAATTTGATCCTTCAGCTATTCCAGGTTTATAATGTTGCTTAGGGCAGCGGTGAACCAAACTTGTATTAAATCTCAAAATTAGAAAAAAAAGTAAAAGCAGTGGTCAGTGAAGAGTTAGCAGCTCATCAGCAATGGAAGAGGTTTACAAAGTACCAGAAAAAATGAGTGAGTCGTTTGGAGGAAGTATCAACATGCACGTGGAGTATTATTAGGTATTAAAAGAATAATCGCTATCCAAATAGGTATTTTGTATAATGAAGTACGACCTTCTCGACCGCCGGTCGGCACGCGCTCGACGGTGGCGCCAACAAATGAAGAAGTTAGAATAACTGTTGTAATTACTTTTTTACTTGCGGAAACTCCTTGGTCCTAATTTCCATAATGAGCTCAGCATTGTTATTTCGCTACCATATAATAACGTTCCAAAATGTTATGCAACGTCTGTTTTGTTCCGTACACAGGCTATATTTTAAGTGCATTTTTTTGCATCTTTGTCCGTGACAACTACACGTTTGGATATACCCAAATAGAAAAAAGGTGGAATAGAATAGCATATTTAGACCTGCCCGCGTATGCTAGTTACGGAAAATTGATACTTGTAGAACAGGTAATTTTTGGTTTTACAAATATCGTAGATTGCAATTTCCTGCTATGATACTGGCCGATTCGCACAAAAATGAAAATTTCTGTACTTCAATGAGGCTTTTTCTATTTGAGGATACAAGAATCTTCTTCTTTGAGGAAAGCTAAACTTGCCAAGAGACACTGATGAAGTCCCTCTAAACCGTGAATTTTTAAAAAAATCGTAATAAACCTTTACTTTGTCGCACGCAAAGAGATGAGTAATGTGGACTATTTTCCGTGCGGATAATACTTCATCATTGGAGAGCGGCGAAAATCTCGGCGAGATAGTGAAATGTGGACCCTTTTTTGTGTAACACGTGGTACTGGAGCTAAGCTAGCGAAGAGGGTCCACATAACGCAACATTTTTCTGCCTCGTTATGCCCTTCCCTTTTCCCTCAAGTCGTCCCTTTGTTTTATTTAATCTGCCACATACAGATTTACTTTTCGCAACTTTGAATTAAAGGGCGGGGACGAGCAGAGCGCCGCCAGGCGGGGCGGGATATTTTAATTATTGTCTCTGATGACGTCTTTCTCCACGTATTGATTAACAGATTTCTTATTTTGTTTTCCTCTTAAGTTTTAGTGACGGACAGATTGCACGTTACCGCGGCATCCGTTTGCCCGACGGGTATCTAAAAATTCCACATGCTCTGGAGCACCATTGGTCGCTTGTTTCTACACGCCCAGCTGACAGTGTTGACACACTCCGCACCTTTGCCATTTTCAAACGCGGTCATTTTTTAAAAAAATATTTTTAATCTTAATTTGCGATAATTCTGTGAATTTCGCAACTAAAGAGAGATCCAAAACATACTGGTTTGGTTCACAGGAAAATGATCGAATAAAAAAAGGGTTAACGTCAAATGAATTATTAAGCAAAACTTTCATGGCAATGTACATGCTTGAGGCGCAAAAAATTACAAACAAACAAAGTTCGGGAATTTCTTTTCCTTGTCATTTACGTATCTTATACACTAAATTTTCAGAATACATATCCTGTCTTTTGAAGAGATCTAACAATCTACTAGACATAAACAAGGAATATGCTAGCAGAAGAAGAATCGTTCTCCTGAAACTTTTGATCGTGACTGTACTGTAGAACCGAAAAGAAGGACAGGATAGCTACGTAGCGGTAGGAAAGAGGGAGATGAAAACAAAGCAGCGGGCTGTGTACCATTAGTGTAGTTGGCCCAGTGACTATCCGCCACCGCTGCCGCGACTCTCACCGGGCTGTGACTCGCCGCAACCGCGCCGCCAATTCAAAACTGCCCCATCCATCAGACGAATTGATCTTCCGCGGTGATCAATTCTATCCGGATGGTATTTACAAGTGCGCTTTGCATCTGTTAATTAACTCATATCTCCTTCCCAGACTTTCTTGTTTCTTTTTCATACCTCCACAACGGATTTCGTAGCATTTCCACAGTACATATGAAACGCGAGTTACTGAAAAGGAGACTTTCCGAATGCATTAAAATCATTATTCTGAGCATAAAAAAAGTTGCATTACTAAAAAAAAAAACAAACTAAAAAGGCCTTCCTGTTTTCATTCTTATACAACCTGAATGTGGTTCGAATATTCTTTTAAGGAACAGGTGAATTTAAAAAAAAAGTTAGATCGTGTGTTTAAAAGCAGGAAAGTAAAATTTACCGTCCAATCGAGGTTTTGTTTAAGGATCTATATTTCAAATTTTAAATACCAAATTGAGATTGAATTTACTCTAAAAACGAATCAGTGAAATTCAGTTAGGCTTCATTGCACACAATCAGAGAATCGTAAACGACTTTTCAATGGAATATGTTGATAACAGTGACACAAAACAACCTCATGGTTTCCACAGGTAACAGCTATTTTTTTACAGCATGCATTTATTTGGTTGGAATAATTACTTGAGCAAACATATAAAAAATTAAAATGCAAAGGTACGTTCAAGTAAAGCCTTACGGAAGCTGAAGATTCACAAATTTTTAGAGGTTAGATTTCCCTACTCTGTGATCCACCTTGGTTCAACGTTTAAATAAATGTTGAGGATTAACCGCATACCCCGCAGGTTTAACGTTTGGTTACCAATAGGCTCTGTTAGGCTGTATCTGATGCCTCGCTCCTCTGTCAATCTAATTGGGAGTACCCTATTCCTTGACTTGTCGCTCCATTGGACAAGGTTACCTTAAGTTAGGTTACTTGCTTCATGCCTCGCTCCACTCAACCAAAGGTGGAACACTGGACGGGATATTCAAACCTCTCAAATCCACAGAGCGCAGTCGTCGGAACGACCCAGATGCAGTAACCCGTTGAAAACGAAAAAAAAGGCTCGAATGTGACGTTAAAGCTGCAAGCAGGGGAAGCCAATTAAAGGCTGAGCAGGTCACAGAGGGGGCGGGGCCGTGTTGTGGCGGTGGTGGCGGCCGCCGCGGATGAAATATACGCTACGCAAGAGTTATGAGTGGACGGTAGAGCGGAGGCGGCCAGGCCCGCTCGGACGCCGGCCGGCCGACGGCCGGTCGACCGATGGCCGCTGCGGGCAGCCCGGCTTGCTCGATCCGAACCGGCTCGCCGCCACGACCACTCCAAGGCCGCTTAATTGGGCTCGCGAAGAGTGCGATCGGATGGCCCTGGGGGGACCGGATCCGACCGCTCCCGACCGTACCCGATCGTGCTCGACCGGACGGTGGTTAGCCATGGTGGGATCGTAGCCCAACGCGGCAGCGGCTCAACACTCCACCGCCATTTTAGACTTTTTGGTTACGATTCATTCCTCATTGTTACTCTCATTTTGGGTATATTTTCCCGGGGAGTCTAATCAGTGGGGCCGGCATAGGTATTACTACGGAGGGGCACCGAGCTTAACGTAGGCTGTAGAAGCAGAGGTCTAAAGAAATTCAGGAAACTAGTTAACGACTAGGCCAAGCAGATTTTGCTCATGTAGCTCATAGTTAGAGATGTCTCCACATCCATTAGTTGGACCCTTGCAATTGAGTCACATGAACAATGTTAAGACATTTGAAGAGAGTTTCTTCACTACCCTTAGCTAATTAACCTGTATCAAGAGTGAAGGGAATGAATTAGCACGGTATAACTTAATCTGGCTAAAGAAAATTTGATTTTGATGGGGCCCCTACAAGTTAACCTGGCGTTGTTGGACCTCAAATTCATAGAAGTGCTCTTTCCCTCTCCCGGGTTTAGTTGGGGAGTTCAGCGGCCCGGCGAGTTTCCCTTCAAGTTTTGACGAAAGCGGCTGTTCATAAATCCAATGGGAACCGAGCAGGATATCTAGGCAGGTAAAGTGTCAAGGCAGAGGCATCCACTCGCGTAATTATTATTTCATTTCACGTAATTAAAAGCACATGAAGCGGCGTAGCATGCCCACGGCGTCTATTTGTGAGCGGCATTATCTATGGGACCATCGCTATTCCACTGCCGGCCGCCCAGAGGGGCCAAAGCGCTGTCCGAACTACCTCCTTTGAGCACCAAGCCCATTCGACAAGGAGTCTGCACCTAGCTATCTAACAAATAGGCCACTAACCACCCATCCCATTCGGCTGGTAGCCTGTTTAACCGATCCTGTCCGACGACCAGCGTTTTGACCAACTGACCCAACAGACTGAACGCCTTCAAGGAAACCGGTGTATTCGAGATGCGGCTTCTTGAGCAAGCGACCCATTTAACCAGAAGTGTTTTTCGGCAAATGAGCTATTCTTCATGGGAATACTTCGACACATTCGATATCAATCACTTTAGCACCTGACCCTTCAGACAAAAAGGTTCCTCCAGAACCACTGGCCTAATCTACAGTGCGTCCAAGCACTGGACCCATCCGACAAACAGTCCTCTGAACACCCGGCTCAACTGGCAACTATTCCCCCAGTCGAAAACTTTCCCCAGTATATTGTCAACCAAAAGCATTCTTTCTAAATTAGAGAGGGGTTCGCAATCTCAAAAGATGCGCACGTCTCCAAGTGCCCCAGTTTAGTAAGCGACTGCCATAAATATCAAAATGACTGATAGCGCCCTCTCAGCAATGTATCCCGGAAACTTGTAAGCACTGCAAAATTTACAACCGTGCCAAGAACAACGGCAAGGCAAAAAAAGGATGTCCGCTTCAAGAAATTCAAGTGAAAAAGAGAGAGACAGAAAAATGATTTTTGCGTCCGCCAGCTAAACTAATTGTAAGTCGAGCACGCTTCTCTAAGAAGGAGCACCATACGTGCCTGCTTACCACCACAAACCGCTGAAGAGAACCTACCACCGATCGGGGGGGAGAACTACGAGTTTTATCTGATAATCCCTGCAGGGGGCTACGATCCTTTCATTTCCCTACATTTTTTGTTTATCTCCAGTCAACATATCAGTTATGGGAACTAGTCGAGGAGCATACCGGATGGGTCCTGGAAATGATGCTTAAAATCTCACTTTGTTGAAAGAATATTGAAACATTGAGATATTGTCATAAATATAAACGTCCACCTTTCGACAACCATCTTAAAGATACATTGAGTTCTAAAACAAAAATAAATAAAGAGAACATTGACCTCCAAAATTTGCGACTGTGTTGCATCCTGAGTCAGATAATTATGGAACATCAACACATACTAAAACAAAATCTCGATCCCGGTAAAACACACAGCCCACGCCCTTATTTTAGTTAAATCGGATGTTCAAATGATATGTTTAAAATTCTGAAACGAAATTCCTCATAACAAAACGAAAACAAGATTAGCCTTTCTCAGGGGAATCAAATGTTTTCTAGATCTCAAGACACTTAAAATTTCGGTAGGATTTGTGAGAGAAAAAATATTTCCGGCGTCTCTTGAATAATGCATCAAAGTGAATAAACATCAGTGATTAGACAGTGGAACCAAGTATAGGGCGACTCCAGGATGTTGCCGACATCACCGAAATCCTTTCGCAAGCATTCATCACTGGACAGAGAAGACGTAGGTTGACATACGGGTCGGGTGTGTATGTATGTATGTGCGGCTTATTACAAACCATAAACTACAACAGACACCGAAAGTCAGAATGCTACGAAGCGCGTCACCTCATTTAGACGGGTCGATATTTTTCCCTCCGTTTTAATGTGGCCGGCCAAAAAGGGAAAGAAGGATAAAGAGGGAGGAGAGCAGGGGCGAGGAGAACACAGGTGCGGGAGGAGGACTTTTTCAACCCTTTTCTGTGTCGGATTTTCACCCCTAACCTCTTGAAGGGCAGTGAAGAAAATGGGGGCTCTTCAAACGATATTATTACCACTTTGCTTAGGGTAATTCTGCCTTACGGAGACTATCGTGGCCGATTTACCGCGTATTCTAACAACCCTCTCCGCGTTACCTGCTAGCTACTTGCTCGGATTTCTAAATGGCTCCTTTTCGACCCTCTACCCAATTAGCTATAAACGGCCCAATTTGTATCGTCTGGAAGAAATTCCAGTGAAGAATTTAACATTTGAAATAGTTTCGTTGCAATACCATTTAAAATAATATTTAAAATAAAGCTTGAAATTTAAAGTAATGCTTGATGTTTTATCAATCTCTAAACACGTCCTTTTATTAAGGGATACCATTAAAGGAGGAAAACGTTGTTATAACCATCGTTGTGAGCACTTACCCAAGCACAATATTTTAAAATTTCAAACTCACGAAATTTTATTTAAAAAATAATTTCAAGCATTCTACAGCAGACGTTTAGGGGATCTCAGATAATGGTGATAATGGTATGAATAAGTATCCACAAAGTTGAATATTTCAAGCAAAATATTTTAAAAAATTGACATTTTAAAAATATTTGTCTCCGTCGACACCGCCATTTTATCTTCACGGCTAACTAAGAATTCACGCTTTGCCAATTTATCCCGTCAAATAAACGCAAGCAGGCGATGTAAAAAGCTAGGAATTTCTGGTTTTTGTGACAGCGTTTAAAGCTGCGTGAAGTCTGGGCGACTTATGGAGGCTAAATCTAATTAAGAGACATTGCACGCATTGTCGGTGTGTCTTACTGAGCATTTCCCAAGCCTCAGGCGGCATTTGCGGGCCAGATGCGTTTGAAAATGCCTGCAAGACACAAGAGTCACTTTTGAGACAATGCCGTCACTCGACGATGCCGCGGTGATGCCGCATGGATGCCTCGCGAGGCTCCGAGGCACGACAGCTCCAAACGTGCGGTTTGTCGCTATTATATTTATCCTTGAAGGAGGGGGGTAATCGCTCCTAAACAGTAATTGCTGCCATCACCAACTTACCGCCTGAGCATTCTTCCTTTTCTTTTTTTAATTACGGTATAGATAAGCAGACAGCAATCCAAAAAAAATATAAATTCTCAGTTTGACGAGTTGAAATAAAAAGGATTTTCTTATGTGATTTTTTTTCAATACTTCTAAAATGAATGCTATTTCAAACTACCGTAATAATAAAAGGAGGACGTTTTGAGTTCGGTAAAATATTTATAAATAAGCGAATTTTTAAAACTTTTTTTTAGAATACTGTTTTTAAGCAAGTACGATTTTATGTGGAGTCAATTTTTATTTTATCATTTTCCCCCTTCAAAACATCATTATCTAAGATTTCTCATTTTCTTTTTTTTTAATCGACCTTCATTTTGTCAAATCTTTTTTTAAATTTCTCTACTATGAGGTCAAAATCGTATTTGGTATTGTATTTTGTCATGGATGTGATCTTTATTGACGTAGAATTTCGATAAGCACCAAATCACTAGATTAACAAATAAAATAGAAATCAGCCAAAAAAATGATCCATATTTGATATCCAATAACAGATCGACGTAATTAGAGAGTAGTTTTCGTGAATTATGATTTTTAAAACGTGCTCCCAGATAACAAATCAATAAGAAGCGAGGCCACAGCCGCTTGAGCAGAGCGCGCGCAAAAATTCGTGCTCATCTGCCTGGATGTGCAAAACGATTTTTATTTTTGTTCTTCTTGTGAAAGGTGGCGGTGGCGCGAGAGCAGGCGGGAGAGCGCGTCGCTCAGTGGTAACAAACTGTGGGAGAGACGACATATGTCCGTTTCGTTCAGGGTAAAGAAGGCTGGCCTGCCTGCCAACACAGAGTAATCATTGCTGTTCTTTTCCGGGGTTATGAAAAGGAGGCCCCTGCACGCAACGGAAGGCCCGACGTCTATGTCGTAAAATAAACAAAATAGATGGATAGATATTAATTAAATAAAGCTTTCTCATGCCAGACAAGATGAACATGACAGCTAAATTCTCCAAGAACAAGATATTTTAGCGGGAATTTCGGAAATACGCACAGTTAAAAAATATACCTTTTTTAGGGAGATCTGTTTTGGGTGTGAAAAGAAAACGGGGGTAGTACACTCTAAGTCCTTGGGGTTAATTTAACCCCCGAAAATAGGGTGAATTTAATATGCAACTTTTTTCACCCCAAATTCGACTTTCAACCACAGTTAGTTTAACCTTTTTGCAGGGCAGTCAACCTCACCGAATGGGGTGAATCAGTGAAAGTAGCCCCCACGAGGTTAAATTTTCGTCTACTTGGCTTTAATCTTCATTCAGTAATCTATGGAGAGCCTACAAAATCATCGTTGAAATTCATACGCGACAAAATTCACCCCACGGGTTTACAGTGTACGTGCTTAGGTATTTTTTTCACAATAGACTTATATTTAGTCATATAATTCCAAAGGTAATGGTTAAAGCTTTCCGTAGACGTGGCTGAACAAAGGTCTTGAAATATGTACTATCCCCATTTTATTTTCACACCCTTTGTTCCGACAACAGATTTTTCGTTTTTAATATCAGTACTGTTTCTCTTAACTCCGACATTTTTAACCCACATCAGCCCAAGTATTTGAAGTGAAATTTAGCTTAAAAATAATTCGAAGGATTTTTTTCATTAAATTACGCAATTTTAAGCTTTATAAAATGCTTAAATTATTACATTTCAGGTTTCCAGAGGAATGACATTTTTCAAATTTTTGACAATACTGAACAAAAAAGATCCTCTAAAATAAATATTTCTGTTTCCGAACGGCATCACTGGGCGGTAGTGGATGAAAATTAATCTTAATTATGACAGCCTTTCAGAAAAAGATCACAGTCAAAACAGAGGCGGAAAATACCTCTTAGAGAAATGATAGGGTAACTGTTCCGGTACAAGTAACGTAGCAGGTAAGAAAGCCCTCCGTACTGGGCACGTAATGCGAGATAACTCACAATCAGATGCACGTCTCGCGAAAATAAAAAATACCCATTCTCTCCATAGGAAATCAAACCATAAGCCAACAGTTTTAACTCATCGGAGAACACGCTTGTCAGCTAATCAGATCATTAATCTGCGCAGACTTTTGAGATTCACCGACTTACGCGTCTTGCCAATAGACACACGTTCTGTGTAAGCAGTGTGGGTGCCCTGCCCCACCCCTCCCCCCGAGTCGCAGGGTTTGTTTAGCCACCCGTCGGTTGCGTTGTTATTAAAGACCGGCCAGTAATCCAAGGGATGTCGACATGGCTACTATGGCAACGATTTTTCTTGTCCACTACATAAATTTGGCGCCATACTTTTTCAAAATCTCCGCTTGTGAAGACAAGGAGGATTTTGCTGGCTTAATGTATGAGGCGGATCTATGCCCGAAATCCCAGTTTCGAATGATATAAGTCCGAAATTACAGATTAAAATTTCTCTAGCCTTTTTTTTTAGTTACTCTTTGTACTTTCGTTTGAAGACAGAAATTCATAAAAAGGCTTCGCAATGATTATTGAAATAATGTTTTAAAATTAGTCAAGGACGTTTTAGGTAAAAATTTTCGGGCATCTTGAACAGCTATTTTTAAGCTTCTTCTGTCCACCTAAAACGAATATTTGCTTTGTCGCACGTGTCCTGTCTTAACAGAAAAGAAAGTTTTCTAAAATTGTAAATACTTTTTTTGGGAAGTAAGCTTCGGGTCTTCGCCCACAGGAGCCTCCAGACAGTGTGTCCTTGGTCCGTGTTACGTCGGCCTAACAATGCGTTTCGCGCAGGTAAAGCAGCAACGTCCTTCAAGGTACCTTTCCAGGATAAAGACGTTAAAAAGCGCTGCGGCAGGGACAGAAATGGGAGCTACCTAGGTAGGCCGGCGCGCCGGCCGCAGCCCAGCCACGGCGATACGAGGAGCGAGCGAAAAGTAACATGGCCGTTACCGGCAGTCGTTACTCTTTTGTTTGCTATGTTCCGGGGGAGGAGGCACGCAGGCGGCACTCCCCGAGAGGGGGTAGCGGAATCTGCCGGTGGCGCGGCACAGTGCGGCATCGTGTGCCGCGCTGCCGCACGCCGCCGGCCGCTAGGGAAGAAACGAGGGATACACGCCAGCCAAGGGTGAATTATTAGGCATCGTCCAGCCTGCGCGTTGTACTCACTTATAAAGGATGACCGGACGCAAAAAGAGTTGAAACAACAAACACAGATTTCGGCTAACTTAAGAAATAAAACCAAAACTTACGTGAATGAATAGAGGGAATACAACTCTTTTTCCTGTTACTGCCTGTGTACGCATGACATACCTGTGAACAAAAGTAAGTAATGTAAATATGGCGTTCTTTATTGTCACAGAACGGGGCGGTGAGGGACCCCGGATTCACCTGCTTACAAATGATGATATTTCGCTTCTATAGAGTACCCTATAGGAATTGGGACCCCTAAATCATCCCGCCCGGCGATGAATCATGGTAAAAGATAGCTGTGCTAGTCGCTTTTTTTCGCTCGGACCCGCCTGCTTGGCAGACCTCATCTCTCTATTAAGATGTTCACGGGAAAGAGATACAGCTATAATGAGCCACGATCATTTTGAACGACATGAGTTTCGCCTTACTTCCAAATTTTGGGTCTGAACAATGAATTAAAATACCATTTAAGACTATATAAAATTACGTTTATTTTTGTTTTTTCTCTTAAATGGTGGTCAGTGTCCGTCCACTGTCCATGTAACGTAGTGCAGTCGAGATCTTAAATGATGTTCTTTTTACGGATGGAAAAGTTCGTAGAAAAGTGTGCCGACTCTAAATCTAAAAATTCAGCAACTTCAACAAATAGACTACTTTTCTTTCTTTTCTTTATTATTTCTAATAAAATGAGTCCCATATGTAATACTTAGATTACCAATTTGTAAGCTGACGCTCAATATGTGAAGCTACTGTAAGGTCAAAAGGTAGAGCTAATTTACGTAATGTTGGGCCAAGCAATTCGATCACGTTAGGTAACATTCAGTGCTACGTAGGGTTAGGTCAAAGGCCAAATAAAAAGGTCAAATAAGTTTCGATCAAGCTGGGAATAGATAAAAAATGAAGAGGTTCGTTTGAGTTAGGTCACATAAGACATTGTTAGTAGGGTCAGGTTATGATAAAAGAGATAAGGGGTAAAATTAGGTGACAGGAGAAGCTTATGCTGGGCATCGCAGTGGTAATCGACACAAGATTCAGGGCTCACCTTCCCTCATCACCATGCAAATCTCCACACGAGAAGCCCCCTACCGAACAGGTCCAGAGTCAAAAAGCATCATCACGTCAGCTACCACTTGCTAGTCTAGCGACGCAGCCAGCGCAAGTGTTCCTATATTGGACGAGAGAGCATAACATTGGACAGCTGTAAGGCAGCCACGGCGCTGCCATGCCATTTCTCGGATGATTTATAGAGACAGGAAGTGGTCGGTATCTAAGCAACGGTCGGACAGTTCTTCGGCGGCGCGGAGCGGCCCGACGGGGCCCGACGAAGCCCGGAGAGGCCCGACGAGGCCCAATATCGCTGGTCCAATAATTTTTAAGTCTGGCGATGAGCTTGGACACGTTTGAGTTATGATCAGGGAATACTCATTATGGGGCGCAAACATGCAAATGATTTTCATCTGGAGGGGAATGCATCACTCGGACTGATATCGAAGGCCGGCGCGCCACCCGATTGATTCACAGCTCTACCGGCCGATCGCGGCGGACTCTTTCGGCTGGCCCGCCGTCACACCCCACTCATTGGGCTTTCTTACAAGATGGTCACCTTGTCAGAGCACACGGTATATATTTGAAAGGCTTGAAATCTTTTGTTCTACCATTCGCTTCTGGGTCGAGCGGAGGGAAGCACACGGCACGCAATCAAACCAATCATAAAATGCAGTGATTAGTTTATATTGCTATTTTGCCATGATCGAGCCCAAGGATCTGCCTGCGAAATGCACCAACACGTCTATGAAGTGAAACCACGTTGATAGGAAAAAAAAAAAAAAAACGGGCCCGAAGCAGGCCAATACTTCTATGTCCGTCCCCCCATTGGCTTCATATAAATGGGCTATAAAACACAAGAGGAATAGGAAAAACACAGAAAAACAAGCGCGATCAAATCCATATTGTCCCATTTTAGGCCCGTGTCCCACCTTAGGGACAATCGCTTCCGGCAATTTTTTGTAAGACTGGGCACCTTTTCAGTTACACAAGGATGACAAAATAACCGCGAAACTAAGAAAATAT
>Ga0058701_10000848_pt1 | contig 20854 bp, 17 predicted proteins | sample AgamicOrMae_FD_97039 | JGI IMG/M metagenome (GOLD analysis project Ga0058701, IMG submission 97039) | Agave microbial communities from Guanajuato, Mexico - Or.Ma.e | ecosystem: Host-associated > Plants > Phyllosphere > Phylloplane/Leaf | place: Guanajuato, Mexico | collected 2012-06-04 | reverse complement strand
TTTTTCATAGGGTTCCGTATAGACGTGAAGCAGCTCTCCGCCCTGTTCATCGCGATCATACATCACGTCAAAGCGCTGTAACTGCGCCAGAAAATCCGGGTCGAGGTCAAAGCGCGCCAGCAGATCCTGATAATAGTTAGCGGGGATGCGCAAGGTTTTCAGGCCGCGTTCGCGGGCGGCTTTTACTGCGCTAAACAAATCGTCGCAACCAAACGCCACGTGCTGTAATCCCGCCCCCTGGTAGGTCGTCAACGCACGGGCGATCTGCGTTTCCCGGCTGACCGACATATTCAACGGCAGACGGATAGCATCATTCGGGCTGCGTAAAACGCGGCTGCGCAACAGCCCAAGCGGATCAGGCAGTTCCCATTCGGTATCCTGAACAAAGCCCGGTACGCTGCGCAGGAACATAATCCAGTTGTCGCGCGTTTCATCTGGCAACGCGATCGCCAGATGATCCAGGGTCTGCATCGCAGGCTGAGGCGCGCTGCGATGCGTTAAATTGAAATCACTGTGGTAACCGTCCTGACCGGCGGGCTCGTCTTCCACCAGATAAATCAGGCTGCCATCCGGCGCGCATAAAGCCGGTATCTGACGTTCATTCGGGCCGGTTTCGCCCTGCCAGATAGCGTAGCCATAATCCTGCGCCCGTTGAATCAGGTTCTCCACGCCGCGTACGCGCCAGGCCACTGCACAGAGGGAAATACCATGCTGATGGTAGTAACCGCTGGCCTGGCTGTCGGGCTGCGCATTCAGAATGACGTTGACCTTGCCGTTGCGATAAAGCGAAACCTGTTTCGAACGGTGCTCGCCCGCGTGCACCAGGCCAAGCTGCGTGAGCCACTGCCCTAACGCCAGCGCATCGTTATGGCTGACGGCAAATTCAATAAACTCCAGTGCCAGCAGCGGCGGCTGAGGCGCTGAGTGAAATAATTCTTCTCCCGCCAGTGAAGCCAGCGCGCTGGGCAGCAGCGGTTGTCTGACCAGCCAGTCGCGGGTTTGCTCCTCCAGCCACAACAGCGATCGGTAGCCGTCCTGCGCCGTCGGCACTACCGGTGAAGCGCGGAATCCGTCGTTAAAAATCTCCAGCGACCAGGCATCGCGATAGCCATGTGCTGACAGCTGCGTCATAAACTGCGTCAGATTCAGTTCCCCCTGGCCGGGGAAGCAGCGGAAGTGACGGCTCCAGGAAAGCACGTCCATTTTCAGCAGCGGCGCATCTGCCAGTTGCACGAACACTATTTTTTCGGGCGGCACGATGTCCAGGCCGTCAAGGCTGTCGCCGCGAGACAAAATATGAAAACTGTCGAGCACAATGCCAAAGGAGGGATGGTCCACCGCTTCCACGCGGGCCCAGGCATCACGCCACAGGCTGACATGCCGGCCCCAGGCCAGCGCCTCATAACCGAGGGTAATACCGTACTGCGCGGCCAGCTCCGCCAGCGCACGCAGATCGCTGACCTGGGTGTTGAAATCATCGCTGCAGTCGGGTGACACATTACTGCATACCAGCATCCGCTGGCAGCCCAGTTGCGTCATCACCTCAAACTTGCGCGCCGCACGGGCCAGATTTTGTGCCAGCCTGTCACGCGGGCCGCCTTCGAAGTCACGGAAGGGCTGGAACAGCAAAATTTCCAGCCCCAGCTCTTCGCACAACTGGCGAATCTCCACGGGTGAGCCGGGATAATAGACTAAATCGTTATCGAAAATTTCGACACCATCAAAGCCGGCGGCCGCGATTGCGCGCAGCTTTTCCGGCAGCGTGCCCGATACCGAGACCGTTGCGACAGAACGTTTCATTATTGCCTCCTGATAAACGGTCACAGGGTGACCTTAAAGCAGCCAGTCAGCAGCGAGGCGTTCTGCTAACGGAGATTGGCAATTGTTATGAACCAGATGGAACATTTCGTCAATGTGACAGGTCATGATTTTTGGTTATGAGTACAGCTACGTTTTTTCACTTTTCTTTTACAAGTTACGCTTCCTACACTCGTTCCTCTGTACGCGAAAAACAAAACAATAAGGATGCCTGGATGAAAAATGACTGGCCCGCCCGTGAACTGGTACACCGTGATTACCGCCATCACCCGCCGGCGCTTGCGCCGTTGTACAAAACCAGCATACTGCGCTCGCCGCGCAATGCGCTGATTTCGCTGCAAAATTCCTTATCGGAAATCACCGCGCCGGTGTTCACCCGTCAGGAGCTGGGCCCCCGGGACAGCGATCTGATTCTTAATTATGCGAAGGACGGCCTGCCGATTGGCGAGCGCATCATTGTGCATGGCTACGTGCGCGATGCGTTTGGTCAGCCGGTGCGGAATGCCCTGGTTGAGGTATGGCAGGCCAATGCTGGCGGTCGCTATCGTCATAAAAAAGATCAGTATCTGGCCCCCATCGATCCGAATTTTGGCGGCTGTGGTCGCATGCTGACCGACGACAATGGCTACTACTGCTTTCGGACCATTAAGCCCGGCCCCTATCCCTGGCGTAACCAGGTCAGCGACTGGCGTCCAGCCCATATTCATTTTTCCCTTTCTGGCGAAGCCTTTGCTCAGCGCTTGATTACGCAGATGTATTTTGAGGGCGATCCGCTGGTAGGACGCTGTCCTATCCTGCAGTCGGTAGGCAGCGAAGAAGCCGTCCGCACCCTGATTGCAGAGCTGGATACGCATTCGGCGATTCCCCTGGACTGTCTGGCCTATCGCTTTGATCTGGTATTGCGGGGTCACCGCGCAACCTGGTTCGAAAACCGCACTCAGGGAGCCGCATCATGAAAAACTATCTGCCTGAAACGGCCTCACAAACTGCCGGCCCTTACGTGCACATTGGCCTGGCACCGCATGCCGCGGGCTTTGATATCTTTGAACATAATTTCAGCGAGGTGCTCACGCAGCCGGAAACGCGCGGTGAGCGCATTACCGTTGAAGGCTGTGTTTACGATGGTTCTGGCACGCCGGTGCGCGATGTGCTGATTGAAGTGTGGCAGGCCAATGCCGCCGGGCGCTACCAGCATCCCGCTGACCAGCAGCACGACAAGCCGCTGGATCCGGCGTTTCGCGGCTGGGGGCGCACCTGCTCCGATTTTGACAGCGGCATCTGGCGTTTTGAAACCATCAAGCCCGGCAGCGTGACCGGCCGCGACGGACGTCCCATGGCACCTCACCTTAACTTATGGATTGTGGCACGAGGTATCAATATCGGCCTGAACACCCGCCTCTATTTTGCCGATGAACAGGCGGCAAATGCCCGGGATCCGGTGCTGAATCTGATTGAGTGGGAGAAGCGGCGCAACACCCTGCTGGCACACCGTGAACAACGCGGCAGCGAAACGGTTTACCGTTTCGATATCGTTCTGCAGGGCGAAAACGAAACCGTATTTTTTGATGTCTGACGCTTAACAAAGTCGCTACATTGTCCTTGCCGCTGCGGCGGCAAATTCTTACCATGAGCCATGGATAGTGTTTCCCGGTTCAGTCAGCGCGTGCGCGTGCGTCATCTTCACGCTTTTGTTGCCACCGCGCAGCAAGGGACGCTGGGCCGTGCCGCCCGCCAACTGGGTATTACTCAGCCCGCCTTATCGAAAACCCTCAGCGAACTGGAATACCTGACCGGTGAACAACTGCTGGTGCGCAGCCGCCAGGGAACAGCGCTGACCGCCAGCGGGACGCGCTTTCTGCATGACGCCATTCGCATCCTGGATGCACTTACGCTGGTCGATCAGGTCATGCGTCCGGACAGCGCGCCACATCTCGCGCCTCTGCATATCGGTGCCTTGCCGACCGCCATCGGCAGCGTGGTTGCGCCGGTGCTGGCCAGCCTGCAGCAGCACTATCCGGGCTGGCGTATACAGGTCACTACGCTTTCGAACGACGCGCTGCTGATGGCGATAAAGTCGGGGCAAATGACGCTGGGAATCGGACGGATGGCGGAACCGGTTCTGATGGACGGTCTGAACTTTGAACTGTTGTATCTGGAAACACTGCGCCTGGTCGTGGCCCCGCACCATCCCTTGCTGCATGCGGGCGTGACCCTGGCAGAAGCGCTCAGTTGGCCGTTGATCCTTTCGCCACGCGGCACCGTACCGCGTCAGAATGCGGAATCGCTGATGACCAGCCATGGGCTGACCCTGCCTGAAGGCGCGGTAGAAACCCTGTCAACGACGCTGGCGCGGCGGCTGACGCAAAACCACGGTTACGTCTGGCTGGTGCCTTACGGCGCGGTGCGCGACGACTTAACGAGTAATCAGCTTCGGGCTCTGCCGCTGCCGAACCAGGGCATGGCCGAAGCGGTGGGCATCCTGACCCGTCAGCAGCATACACCGCCCCCTGAACAACAACATCTGGTGGCGGCATTGCGTCAGCGGGTGCTGGATGTCCCGGTCTGACGCCGCGATTTAACGGGCACTATCCCGCTCGTCGAAAATGCTTTGCGCCAGGTGGAACGCCGCGTTCGCCGCAGGCAGGCCACAATACAGCGCGGCATGCATCAGTACCTCTTTGATCTCATCCCGACTGACCCCGTTGTTGAATGCGGCCCGCAGATGCATTTTCAGTTCGGCTTCACGGTTAAGCGCAATCAGCATACCGATGGTGATCAGGCTGCGCGTGTGGCGCGACAATCCGGGCCGGGTCCAGATCTCTCCCCAGGCGTAACGACTGATAAAGTGTTGAAATTCGTCGTTCAGAGGGGACAGATTCTCCAAAGTGCGGTCCACATGCGCGTCACCGAGTACCGCGCGGCGCACCGTCATTCCCTGCTGATAACGCTGCTGCTGCGTCAGTTGCGCGTCAATAAACGGCTGCAGGGCACGATTAAACGCCAGCCACACCTCCACACTGGAGAGATGCGACGCAGGCAACACCACCAGCTGCGCGCCGTGGATGTGCGCCACCATGGCTTCTGCGTCGGCCACCGTCGTCACGGCATCGTCCCGCCCCGCAATGACCAGCACAGGAAGATGAATGGCCGCCAGTTCGTGACGTAAATCTGCGGCAGCCAGCGCATCGCAGCAGTCCGCATAACTTTCTGCATCACAGGCACGCAGTTGCGTGAGCAACGCCTGCACGGTGGCGGGTGCCCGTTCGCAGAACGCCGGCGTAAACCAGCGTGCGGCGGCCCCGTCAGCAATCGCCGCCATACCGTACTGACGCACCTGCGCTGCGCGCTGCTGCCAGGCCGCAGACTCACCGATCTTCGCGGCGCTGTTGGCGACCGTGAGCGTGATCAGGCGATGAGGATGGAAACGGGCCAGCCAGAGTCCGGTCAGCCCGCCCATCGAAATGCCGCAAAAATGCACCCTGTCGATAGCCAGCTTATCCAGCAGCGACAGCACCGCCCTCCCCAGCTGTTCCAGCGAACGGGTTTGTCCGTTCGGTGCCGAGGCACCGTGCCCCGGGACATCGTAACGCAGAATGCGATAATGACCGATCAGCGCATCGCGCTGGGGCTGCCACATGTCTGCCGCCGTTCCTAAGGAGTTGCTGAATAACACCACCGGAGCATCGTCTGGCCCCTCAAGGATGTAATGAAGTGTCATGATTCCCTCGCCGCCGCTAAAACCTGTTGAATAAAGCGCGCCGCACTGCCCGTGGCATTGGCCGGGTCGAGCAGTGCCTCCAGCGTTGAATGACTCAGGCGCGTTCTGACCGTTTCATCCGCGCTCAGTACGGACAACAAACTCTGCTGTGTGTCCAGCGCCCGGCGGCAGCACTGCTCAATATGATGGTGCGCCTGCTGGCGTCCCATCTCGTTCGCCAGCGCCAGCGTGACCGCTTCCGCCATAATTAATCCCTGCGTCAGGCCAAGGTTACGTTGCATGGCATCTTCATGCACCTCCAGCCCGTCGATCAGTTCCGTACTGTGGGCCAGCGCCGCGCCGCTCAGTACGATCAGCTGCGGCAGGCTCTGCCACTCGGCCTGCCAGCCACCCAGCGCACGCTCGTGTTCCTGCACCATCCCGGCATACAGACCGGACATCAGCGCCGGTACCCGATTGGCCGCGCTGAGAATGGCGGCGCACAGTACCGGATTACGTTTATGCGGCATGGTTGAGGAGCCGCCGCGCCCTGCCGCCTGAGGTTCGCTGATCTCCCCTACCTCGCTCTGCATCAGCAGCGACATATCCCGCGCCAGCTTGCCCAGCGTCCCGGTCAGGCCGGCATACCAGCCTGCCAGCTCGGTAAGCCTGTCGCGCTGAGCATGCCAGGGCGTGGCGCTACGCGGCAAATTCAGCGCCTCGGACAGTGCCTGCTCGACCTGCTCGCCTTTATCGCCCAGCGAGGCCAGCGTGCCTGCCGCCCCGCCAAACTGCAACGCCAGTACCCGCGGCTGCATCGCCCTGAGGCGTTGTCGATCGCGTACCAGGGCGTCCAGCGTGCCTGCCAGCTTCAGCCCAAGGGTAACGGGCAAGGCATGTTGCAACCACGTGCGTCCGACCATCAGCGTTTTGCTGTGCCGTTCGCACTGTGCGCTCAGCACGGCAATCAGCCGATCTAGCAGCGTAGCCGTACCGCTGAGCGCCGCGCGCAGTTGCAGCATCAGTCCGCTGTCGATTGCGTCCTGGCTGGTTGCGCCCCAGTGGACATAGCGCGCCGCCTCGGGCGATCGGGCAGCCACCAAAGCGGTCAATTGTTTGACGAGGGGAATCGCCAGGTTGCCGGCCAGCCCTGCGGCCTGGGTCAGCGCAGCGGCATCGATCGCGTCGGCACGGCAGCAGTCCTGAATGATCTGCGCAGATTCGCGGTCCATCAGCCCCGCACTGGCAAGCGCCTGTGCCAGGCCAGCTTCAAAATCCAGCATCCCCTGCAGCAGCGCCGTATCGCTGAAGCCCTCACTGAGAGGAGAAGCCATAAACATGGCGCGGTAAAGAGACATTAATTATACCCGTTCCAGAATAAGTGCGATTCCCTGCCCGACACCGACGCACATGGTGCAGAGTGCGTAACGTCCTCCGGTGCGCCGCAGGTGATAGGCCGCGGTCATGGTCAGCCTGCCACCGGATGCGCCGAGCGGATGGCCCAGCGCTATTGCGCCGCCGTTAGGGTTCACCTGCGCGGCATCGTCGGCCAGCCCGAGCGCCCGCGTCACGGCCAGCGCCTGGGCAGCAAACGCTTCATTTAATTCGATTACGTCCATTTGTGCCAGCGTCAGGCCACTCTGGGCCAGCACTTTGCGTACCGCAGGTACGGGACCATAACCCATGATACGCGGTTCAACGCCGCAGGCAGCCATCGCGACCACACGCACCAGCGGCGTGAGGCCGTGGGCGGCAACCGCGTTTTCACTGGCGAGTAATAAGGCGCAGGCCCCGTCATTGATGCCCGAGGCGTTGCCTGCCGTCACGCTGCCGTCCGGCGTCACGACGCCTTTTAATCCCGCCAGCGCCGCCAGGGAGGTACTGCGCGGATGCTCATCGCAGGCAACAGTGATGGCTTCCCCTTTGCGCTGTGGGAGAGTGACGGTCATCAGCTCGTCACTGAACAGGCCCATCTCCTGCGCACGCGCGGTACGAAGCTGGCTGCGTAGCGCAAAGGCATCCTGATCGGCGCGGCTGATGGCAAAATCGCGTGCCACGTTTTCCGCCGTTTCCGGCATGGTTTCAACGCCAAAGCGGGCGCGCATCTGCGGGTTGATGAAACGCCATCCCATGGTGGTGTCTTCCATTTTCAGGCTGCGACTAAACGCGCTTTCTGCTTTTCCGGTCACGAAGGGCGCGCGCGACATACTCTCTGCGCCGCCTGCGATCATGACCTCGGCTTCGCCGCATTTTATTGCCCTGGCCGCCATGCCGATGGCATCCAGCCCCGAACCGCAAAGACGATTGATCGTCGTGCCAGGCACGCTGGACGGCAGCCCGGCCAGTAACAGGGCCATACGCGCCACGTTACGATTGTCTTCGCCTGCCTGATTGGCGCAGCCATAGATCACATCATCGATCGCCTGCGCGACAGAGGCAGGCTGACGGGCAAGCAGCGCCGCCAGCGGTAAGGCCGCCAAATCGTCTGCCCGAATTCCCGCGAGCGCGCCGCCATAACGGCCAAATGGCGTGCGGAGCGCATCACAAATAAAAGCCTGTTGCATTCGCGGTTCCTCAGGCGGTGGTCGCCAGTTCAGGTTGCAGTAAACGCACCGGCGTGACCGCCTGGAGCGCCTCAAAACTCAGTCCGGGGCAGCACTCGACCACCAGCGGACCGTCCGGCGTAATATCAATCACGGCCATATCCGTATAGATCCGGCTGACGCACCCCAGCCCGGTGAGCGGATAGCTGCACTGCTTCACCAGCTTGCATTCCCCTTTTTTCGTCAGGTAGTCCATCATCACGTAAACCTTGCGCGCGCCAATGGCGAGATCCATGGCGCCGCCGACAGCAGGAATTGCATCCTGCGCACCGGTACTCCAGTTCGCCAGATCGCCGCTAACGGATACCTGGTACGCGCCCATGACGCAGATATCCAGATGCCCGCCACGCATCATGGCAAAGGAGTCGCCATGATGGAAAAAGCAGCCGCCCGGCAGCAGGGTTACCAGCTCTTTCCCGGCATTGATCAGCTCCGGATCGGCGTCTTCCGGCGCAGGCGCTGGCCCCATGCCGAGCAGTCCGTTTTCGCTGTGCAGAAAGATTTCTTTGTCCGCAGGCAGATAGTTCGCAATGCGGGTCGGCAGGCCAATCCCCAGGTTAACGTAAGCCCCTTCCGGAATATCGCGCGCCACGCGCTGTGCCAGTTGGTCACGGGTGAGTTTTTGCATTGCCGACTCCTCAGGCTGAAACGGTCAGGGTAACGGGATGGGGAACGCACACCAGGCGCTGGACAAAAATGCCCGGCGTGACGACTTTTTCAGGATCGAGCTGGCCCAGCGGCACCAGCTCTGCTACCTGGGCAATGGTCGTGGTGGCGGCCATCGCCATCACGGGGCCAAAATTCCGCGCCGCTTTGCGGTACACCAGGTTGCCCCAGCGGTCGCCCTGATGAGCTTTGATAAGCGCGAAATCGGCTTTGAGCGGTTTTTCGAACACGTAATGGCGGCCATCGATTTCCCGCGTTTCCTTGCCTTCCGCCAGCGGCGTGCCAAAGGCGGTGGGGGTGAAAATGCCGCCTAAACCGCTGCCTGCGGCCTGCATCCTGGCGGCAAGGTTGCCCTGCGGCACCAGCTCCAGTTCAATCTCTCCACGACGATAGCGCTCATCGAACACCCAAGAGTCAACCTGGCGCGGAAATGAACAAATCATTTTATCAACGCGGCCTGCCTTAAGCAGCGCGGCCAGGCCACTGTCACCGTTGCCAGCGTTATTGCTGATCACCGTCAGCCCGCGAGCGCCGCTTTCGATCAACGCATCGATCAGTTCCAGCGGCTGACCGGCAGGTCCAAATCCGCCAATCATGATGCTGGCCCCGTCCGGGATGACCGCCACGGCCTCTGCCAGTGTTGCCACACTTTTATTGATCATTAGCTGTTCCTTTAGCCCGGCATCAGCCGGTTGGTAGTGAATAGCCAAAAAGTAGATCGCTCTGTGAGTGCAAACAATACCGATTATCGAAATAGTGTGCGATTATCGGTCACTGGCAAAACCAAATGGCACAATGTGATCGTTCGCACAGTTGCACGACGATCCTGTTAATCTCGGGAGAAAAGCATGACGGATGACGATCAGACGCTGCGCGGCAGCAGCGATCCCTGGAAAGGGGATCCGAACTTTATGGCTTCACTGGCGCGTGGGCTGGAGGTTTTGCAGGCATTCACCCCACAGCGACGCGTGATGTCCGTGTCGCAAATCAGTCAGCGCACCGGTATTCCGCGCGCAGCCGTGCGGCGCTGTCTGTACACCCTGAGTAAGCTGGGTTTTGTCTACGCCGAAGATGGTAAAAACTTTGAACTGCGTCCGCGCGTGCTCACTCTGGGTCATAACTGGCTGGGCGCCACGCCGCTCGCCAGCGCCTCACAGCCGGTTTTACGCCAGCTGAGCCAAACGCTGAACGAGTCCTGCTCAATGGCGGTGCTGGACGGGGATGACATTCTCTATATCGCCCGCGCGTCCGCGTCGCGCATCATGACGATCGACCTGCATATCGGCAGTCGTCTACCCGCCAGTACCACCTCCATGGGCAGAGTGCTGCTGAGCGGGCTTGCCGCTGAGCCATTGAACGACTATCTGGCGCGGCTGACCCAGCTGCGTTATACCAGCCACACGCTGGTCAGCAGCAGCGCACTGCGTGAAGAACTGACCCGCGTCCGGCAGCAGGGTTACGCCATTAACGATCAGGAACTGGAAATCGGTCTGCGTTCGCTTGCCGTGCCGCTTTGTGGCGCGGACGGACGCACCGTGGCCGCTCTGAACGTCGGCGTCCATGCCGGACAGGTTTCTGCGGATACGCTGCGTCAACACCATTTGCCGCTACTGCAGGAGGCCGCACGGGAAATCTCCCTGTTGCTGCGCGAATAATCTGTTTTGCCCCTCAACGTCATCGCCGAATTCGTGCTAACGTGAAGGCTCAGGTGCAAGCGGCAAGGCAGGGAGTTCATGACCACAAAAAAAATTGATACCACACTCGTCAGCGCAGGACGCGATAAACGTTATACCCAGGGTTCGGTGAATGCGGTCATTCAGCGAGCCTCGTCGCTGGTTTTCGATACCGTTGCGGAGAAAAAACGCGCGACCGCAGGGCGGGCAAAGGGCGAACTGTTTTATGGTCGTCGTGGCACGCTGACCCACTTTGCCTTGCAGGACGCCATGACAGAGCTGGAAGGCGGCGCGGGTTGTGTGCTGTATCCTTGCGGCGCCGCAGCGGTCTCTAACGCTATTCTGGCGTTTGTTGAAGCAGGCGATCATGTGCTGATGAGCGGCGCGGTGTATGAACCAACCCAGGATTTCTGCACCAAAATCCTTGCTAAACTTCAGGTCTCCACCACCTGGTTTGATCACGGCATCGGCGATGCGATCACCACCCTGATTCAGCCCAACACGCGCGTGGTGTTCCTGGAATCGCCCGCCTCCATCACGATGGAAGTGCAGGACGTCCCCGCCATTGTGGCGGCGGTGCGCGCAAAAGCACCGGACGCGATTATTATGATCGACAACACCTGGGCGGCGGGCGTGCTGTTTCGTCCTCTTGCGCTGGGCGTGGATATTTCGATTCAGGCTGGCACCAAATACCTGATTGGTCACAGCGATGCCATGATTGGGACCGCCGTCGCCAATGCCCGCTGCTGGGAGCAACTGCGCGAGAACAGCTACCTGATGGGGCAGATGGTGGATGCCGATACCGCCTACATGGCCAGCCGGGGGTTACGTACGCTGGGCGTACGTCTGCGGCAGCATGAAGAAAGTGCACTTCAGGTCGCGGAATGGCTGGCCGCCCGCCCGGAGGTCGCCAGAGTGAATCATCCGGCGCTGCCCTCATGCCCCGGTCACGCCTTCTGGCAACGCGACTTCAGCGGCAGCAGCGGATTATTTTCGTTTGTGCTGAAAGAAAAACTGAGCCGCGAGCAGTTAGCGATGTATCTTGATCATTTTCAGCACTTTAGCATGGCGTACTCATGGGGCGGTTATGAGTCGCTGATTTTAGCCAGTCAACCCGAAGAGCTGGCGGCTATTCGCCCGGCGGGCGGCGTTGATTTCAGCGGTACGCTGGTACGGCTGCACATCGGTCTGGAACATGTGGATGATTTACTGGTTGATCTTGAAGCGGGTTTTACACGCCTGACGCGCTAAAAGAGTAAACCTGATATAAACCAGATACAGACCCGTGTGATATATCGACAGGCCACAGCCAGATAGATGTTAAAATTCTCTTAATATAAAAGTGTTCAGCGAGCAGAAGAACCCCCGCAGGTTAAGGTTGTCGCCCACTCTGGGGCAGGTGACAACCAAGAGGTCAGGCCGATCTGAACACTATAATTCAGCATGATTGTGACGTAATGGGATAGCTAATGGGTGTTTTACATGAGATTGTGCACGCGCTTTGGCATCAAGACTTCGCCGCGCTGGCCAATCCGGAAGTGGTATGGATCGTCTACAGCGTGATGTTTATGACGCTATTCCTGGAAAATGGTTTACTGCCCGCCTCTTTTCTGCCCGGCGACAGTCTGCTGCTGCTGGCTGGCGCGATGGTAGCCAAAGGCGTGATGGATTTTTTCCCCACGCTTTTGATCCTGACCACCGCCGCCAGTCTGGGCTGCTGGCTGAGTTACCTGCAAGGCCGCTGGCTGGGTAATACCCGACTGGTTAAGAGCTGGCTGATGCAGCTTCCGGCACAATATCACCAACGCGCATGGAATATGTTTAATCGTCATGGCCTGATGGCGCTGCTGGTGGGACGTTTTCTGGCCTTTATTCGTACCATTTTGCCAACAATGGCGGGCATTTCCGGCCTGAAGAACAGCCGTTTTCAGCTGTTTAACTGGCTGAGCGGTCTGCTGTGGGTGGGCATTGTGGTGACGCTGGGTTACGGCATCAGCCAGGTGCCGTTTATCAAACGGCACGAAGATCAGGTGATGGCTGTCCTGATGGTATTACCGATGGTGCTGCTGGTCGTCGGGCTGGTTGGCAGTATCGTGGTTATCTGGAAAAAACGTCGTCAAAGAGCCTGACCACGCGTGCGTCAGGCGGGCGGTTCGGCCACCGTCTGACGCACCCGATTCACTTCCTCACCCGGCGTCACGCCAAAGTAGCGCTTAAACTCCCGCGAAAACTGCGACGGACTCTCATAACCGACGCGCACTGCCGCGACGCTGGCTTTCAGGCCATCCTGCAGCATCAGTAAACGCGCCTGATGCAGGCGATACCGCTTGAGATACTGCAGCGGCGACGTCTGCGTCACCGCTTTGAAATTATGATGAAACGCTGAGACACTCATATTCACCTCTGCCGCCAGCGTGTCCACGCTGAGGTTGTCGGCATAGTGATTCTCTATACGGCGCAGTGCCCGGGCAATCTGGCTGAACTGCGTCTGACGACTCACCAGTGACAGCAGTGCACCCCCAATCGGGCCGGTCAGCACATAGTAAAGAATTTCCCGCACAATCTGTGGTCCCAGCACCCTTGCATCACGAGGCTGGGTCATCACATCCAGCAGGCGTTCTGCCGCACACAGCATCGGCTCCGTGAGAAAGGCAGAGTGAATGCCCGAGGTCAACGGCTGAGGCTGAAACCCTTCGTCATCACCGATGTCCATCAGCAAATCCTGCAGGCTGGCCGTATCCACGCGCAGGCACATCCCGGCCAGAGGCTGCTCGGGTGACGCCCAAGTTTCACATTCGACCGGGAGCGGCACGGTGAGAATCAGGTATTTTGTGGCGTCGTACTGAAAAACTGTACTGCCCAGATAACCGGTTTTGCTGCCCTGAAACAAAATGACAATGCCGGGCTGATACATGATGGGCTCACGCGGTCGGTGCTGCCCCGCATAAATCAGTGAGACATTTTCCACCGGACACAGCTGTTCGCGTCCGTTCGTCATCAGCGTGACCACCTGTTGAGCCAGCCGCTGACACAGTAAGTCGTGGGGCATCATCACTCCTGAAAATAAAAAGCGCAGTTTGCCGCGCGCCTGGTTAAATCGCCAGCAAAATGGAGAATCAGGCAAGAAGTTTACAGGATCAGGCAGGGTTATCCTCGCCTGTTCGCAGGCAGCCTGAAAATTGTTAGCTAGACTTAAGCACAGCGAAGACTCACTGGTTTACTGCAAATGTAAGGAGCAGGATATGGCAGACCAACCTATTATCAAACTGCACGATGGTAACATGATGCCACAGCTCGGACTTGGCGTGTGGCAAGCCAGCATGGAAGATGCGCGCAACGCCGTGCTGAAAGCGCTGGACGTTGGCTATCGTTCAATTGATACCGCCGCCGCGTACAAAAACGAAGAAGCGATTGGTCAGGCGTTACAGGAAACCGATGTCGCGCGTGAGGATATTTTTATCACCACTAAACTGTGGAATGCTGACCAGCAAAATGTCCAGCAGGCACTGGAAACCAGTCTGCAAAAACTGAAGCTGGAGCAGGTAGATCTGTATCTGATGCACTGGCCGTGCCCGGAGAAAGATCAGTACGTTGACGCTTGGAAGAACATGATTGCGATGCAGCAACAGGGCCTGGTCAAAAGCATCGGCGTCTGTAACTTCAACCAGCCGCACCTGAAACGTCTGCTGGAAGAAACCGGTGTAACCCCGGTGATCAACCAGATCGAGCTGCATCCGATGCTGCAACAGCGCACGCTGCATGCCTGGAACGCCATGCACCAGATTCAGACCGAGTCCTGGAGTCCCCTGGCTCAGGGCGGCGAAGGCGTATTCGATCAGGAAATCATCAAGTCTCTGGCCAAAAAATACGGTAAGACGCCGGCGCAAATCGTTATCCGCTGGCATCTGGACAGCGGGCTGGTGGTTATCCCGAAATCCGTCACGCCGGCACGCATCGAAGAAAACTTCAATGTGTTCGATTTCCGCCTGGATAAGGCAGAAATGAGTGAGATTGCCCAGCTTGATACAGGTAAGCGTTTAGGTCCTGACCCGGATACGTTTAACGGCTAATATGGGCGCATCGGACCCGATGCACGCCTCGTGCAGGCCTCTCCTCCGGGAGGGGCTTTTTTACGGTTAGCGCCCACGCAAAATGTTAAACGTCCTTAAAATGTATGACAAAACGCATAATAATTACGCAACGCCTTTCTGGGCAGTGCGCGGCGCCGGGCAAAAAAACCCTTCCCTGACCGAAATCCTCCTGTCTTTCCGCTCTGTTAAATCAAATTTTTTGCGCTGAACGCTGACACCTTAATCCGACCTTGTATTTTGTCTTTTAAATCAAAAAATTAAAATTCGAATCGCCTCACCTTATCTTGTTATAACAGGTAAAATTTTGCAACACACCGAAGCCGCTCCGCTTTTGTGAAAACATCGTTGTGCAGGTAATACTGTTTTCTGTCACACCTGTCGCGTGATCCCGGCTACCACCATTGAGCGTCATTTCAAGGTTTTCAGAACGTTAAGCGACTTAACCAGGGAGCGTATCATGTCGGTTATCAATACCAATATCGTGTCGTTGATCGTTCAAAACGATCTGTATAACTCTCAAAATGCTTTATCGACCGCCATTGAGCGCCTGTCTTCAGGTTTGCGCATTAACAGTGCGAAAGATGATGCGGCGGGAATGGCGATTGCTAATCGTTTGACCTCAAACATCGACGGCATGACGGTAGCGGGCAGAAATGCCAATGATGCGATTTCGCTATCACAAACCGCTGAAGGGGCGCTCTCCACGATTAACGACAACCTGCAACGCATACGTGACCTGACGGTGCAGGCGCAAAATGGCAGCAACTCCGCTGCGGATATCGACTCTATTCAGACAGAAGTGAATCAGCGAATGGAGGAGATTAACCGTATTACCGCACAAACGAATTTTAACGGCATTAGTATGCTGAATACCGGCTCGGGCTCGGCTGCGTATCGCTTTCAGGTCGGTGCGGAAGACGGCGAAACGATCACGATCGATCTGGATGCCAGCGACAGCTATAACCTTCTGAAAGCGGGTACCACCGGCTCAACACTTAATATCCGGCAAATGACCTCAGGAGATACCGTAAATGGCGTGGCCCGTACGGTTGCGGCAGAAGGCTTTGACGTTTTAAAAGGGGATGTTACCGGCGGAGCAAGTGGAACCGCGACAGACGGTACGCCTTTGGCCGATCTCGATCGGGCGATTAAATCCGTTGATAGTCAGCGTAGTATGCTGGGTGCCTATGAGAACCGCTTTCAGTCGGTTATCGCCAACCTGAACAATATGGTCACAAACCTTACCTCTGCCCGTAGCAGGATAGAGGACGTGGACTACGCTGCGGAGGTATCGGCGATGTCACAGGCGCAGATTTTACAGCAGGCCGGTACCGCCATGCTGGCCCAGGCAAATCAGATGCCCCAACTGATGTTGCAGCTTCTGCGCTAGCCAAACGCAAAAGCTGAAAGCCCTGCCCGGCACAGTCTGCTCCGTTATGCCGTGGCAGGCTGCACCAGCAGCTGGCCTGCCGTTCCCCGATCCGCCAGCTCCAGCGTCTGACTGTAATAGACAAACGGGAAATGGTCTGAAGAGCTTTGGGTAAAGTTGACCAGCAGTTCGACCTCGCCGTCCACCCAGACGGTGTCTTTCCAGCCCCGGTCTTCCCCCATCGACTGCGCACCGTTCACGCTCTTAATCAGGAACATTACGCCCTGAATATGCAACGATTGCGGACGATCGGCACGGATAATCCAGCGCTCAAATGTGCCCTGCTGCGCGGTGGTATCAATGCGGTTCATATCCCACACGGCACCGTTGATGCCGGGCATACTGTCGCCAATACGAAACTCCCGGGTACGCACCGAAGCGCCGTCCAGAATCTGATCGGCCAGTAAACGCATTGGCAGGTTATCCGTCACCAGCGGCAGCAGGCCAGTGGGGCGAAGCGTGAGCACCAGCGTTGAGGTCAAAATCGTCGAAGGCTCGAAGAAACCGCGCAGGCGATCCATGATGCCAGCCGCGGTGCCCGCCGTAATGGAGACCTCATCCCCTTGCGACATATCTACCAGAACTTCGCGCCGCTCACCGGGAGCCAGCGTTAGCCGCTGTACCGCTACCGGCGACGGTAAGAAACCCTGATCGCTGGCGATAACCGTAAACGGCCGGTTATCACTGATGCTCAGCTCGTAACGTCGGGCATTGGAGGCATTGAGCAACCGCAGGCGCACCCAGCCGCGTGATACCTCAATAAACGGATTGCGTACGCCATTAACCAGCAGCGTATCGCCCAGGAAACCGCCGTCAGCGGGTGGGTCATAAACCGGTGTCGCAAAGTTATCCAGCCGCTTGTCCTGAATGATCAGCGGAAAGTCATCCACGCCATAGTGTTTTGGCAACGGAAGCTGCTTACTGAGGTCGTCCTCGATCAGCCACATGCCCGCCAGGCCGTTATAGACGTGCGGTGCCATGCGGTTTGGCGTGTTGGCGTGATACCAGCAGGTGGCGGCGTTCTGACGAATCGGTAACACCGGTGCCCAGTCGACGCCCGCTGACATCATCCGCGGCGCGCCGCCCATCAGTGCCCCTGGCACCTGCAGGCCGCTGACGGTCATCGAAACCGGTTCATTGAGGCGGTTGCTGTAGATCAGTTTGACATCATCGCCGCTGTAAACACGGACAGTTGGCCCAAGGTACATGCCATTGATGCCCCAGACCGGCACCTTGTTATTGTCACCGTTAAACGACCAGTGGCTGCGCTGTAAGGTCAGAAACAGCGGCTGACCCCGGCGGGATTCGATCAACGGCGGAACGGGAAGCGGCGTGTCACCACGTAAGGAAGCGGCACGTGCCGCATGCGGCATTACCGTGGCACTGAGCGCCACACCGGCAGAAAGCTGGATAAACTGACGTCTGCTGAAAGACATGAAATTTCAGACCTTTTACGCGTGGCGCTGAAACGCCAACCCTGTTTTTATTGCTGTCATTGCTGTGCTGCTTTCACGGCGAGCGACGCAGGACGTCACTCGCCGTGGGGCATCCATGCAGAATAGTCCGACAACGGATTTGCCGGTTAGATTTTACCGTTTTTTTCGCGTTCTTCGACTTCGGCGTTAAGCTCTTCCAGCTTCGCCGCCATCAGTTCACGACAGTGGGTAGCCAGTTTGCGCACAGACGACGACTCAAATTGTTTGACGTCTACCGGCGGCAGCATTTCCACAATCACCAGGCCGTTTTTCAGGCGGTTGAGGTTAATTTTATTGTGCGTATTGGACACCACAATCGGGATGATCGGGACGCCGGCCGCCACCGCAGCGTGAAACGCACCGGTTTTAAACGGTAATAATCCCCGCCCGCGACTGCGCGTACCTTCAGGAAACATCCAGAACGAAATCCGTTTTTTATTGAACTGGTCGACCAGCTCGCCAATGGTGCCGTGAGCTTTGGCCCGGTTGTCACGGTCAATCAGCAGATTCCCGGTCAGCCAGTAAAGCTGGCCAAAGAACGGTATCCACAGCAGGCTTTTTTTCCCCACGGTCACGGTGGTGGGCTGCACAATTTTAGCGGCCGTCACCATATCGTAGTTGTTCTGGTGATTAGCGATATAAATCGCATTACCGTAATTATCCGCGCCCTCTGGGCGACGAAGTTCAACCTTCAGACCAAACAGCGTCGATAATTTGCCAAACAGATGACCAAAGGTGGCGACGTGACGCGGATTGCGCGGCGAGAACAGACACCAGATGCAGCCAAATACACAGACCAGAATCGAATAAATTACCACAATAATCGTGCGTAATATCAGTAACATAGCTTCCTCAATGTAACACGACTGGCGATGAACCAGCCGGATGAATTACGCGTCGCTGTCAGCGCTGTCAGGACGTGCCGGGGCATCCAGTTCGACCCGATCAATTTTTTGCAGACCGCGCGGTAACAGCGTGCCACGGCGACCCCGATCGGCACGGAATTTCTGCAACTCTTCACTGCGCAGCAACAGCTTGCGTTTACCGACGTGCAGCGTAATCGCGCTGCCTGGTGGCAGAATCATCAGCCAGGCCAGTTTATCCGTGCCCGCCGCGGCATCTGCCGACGGAATCGAGATAATCTTGTTGCCCTTGCCTTTCGACATTTGCGGCAACTCGCCGACCGGGAACATCAACATCCTGCCCGCCTGGGTGATCGCTAACAGCATGTCGTCTTCATGATGCACAGCCATCGGCGTCATGACGCGCGCATTCTCCGGCAGGGTCAGCAGCGCTTTGCCTGCACGGTTGCGCGAAATCAGATCGTTGAAGGTGCAGATAAAGCCATATCCGGCATCCGAAGCCATTAGCAGGCGCTGCTCTTCCGGCTCCATCAATACCTGTTCAACAACCGCACCCGGTGGTGGCGTCAGTTTACCGGTCAGTGGCTCGCCCTGGCCGCGTGCCGACGGCAGCGAGGTGGGGTCCAGCGTATAGCTGCGGCCAGTGGAATCGATAAAGGCCACAGGCTGATTACTCTTGCCGCGTGCCGCCGCCAGGAAGCTGTCACCGGCTTTATAGCTCAGGCCCGCCGGGTCGATATCATGTCCTTTGGCGCTGCGCACCCAGCCCATCTGCGACAGAACAATCGTAACCGGCTCAGACGGAACCAGCTCGGTTTCGCTGAGCGCTTTGGCTTCTTCACGTTCACGCAGAGGCGAACGGCGATCATCACCAAAACTGTTGCTGTCTGCCTGCAGCTCTTTTTTCAGCAGCGTATTCATTTTGCGTTCAGAGGCCAGCGTCGCCTGCAGCTGATCGCGCTCTTTTTCCAGTTCGCTTTGCTCACCGCGAATCTTCATCTCTTCCAGCTTCGCCAAATGGCGCAGCTTGAGTTCAAGAATCGCTTCGGCCTGGGTTTCACTGATCTCAAAGCGCGACATCAGCACTGGCTTTGGTTCGTCCTCGGTACGGATGATGTGAATGACTTCATCAATATTAAGGAAGGCCACCAGCAAACCGTCCAGGATATGCAGACGGCGCAGCACGCGTTCTAAACGATGATTCAGACGGCGACGAACAGTATCGCGACGGAACACCAGCCATTCAGACAGGATTTCCAGCAGGTTTTTCACGGCCGGACGGTTATCCAGTCCGATCATATTCAGGTTGATACGGTAGCTTTTTTCCAGATCGGTCGTGGCGAACAGGTGGTTCATAACCTGATCCAGATCGACACGGTTTGACCGGGGCACAATCACCAGGCGAGTCGGGTTTTCGTGATCGGACTCATCACGTAAATCCTCGACCATTGGCAGCTTCTTATTGCGCATCTGGCTGGCAATCTGCTCCAGTACCCGGGCACCGGACACCTGGTGCGGCAGCGCGGTGATCACCACCTCGCCGTCCTCTTTTTTCCACACCGCACGCTGGCGAATCGAGCCGCGCCCGTTCTGATAGATTTTACGAATCTCGTCGCGTGGCGTAATGATTTCGGCTTCGGTCGGGAAATCCGGCCCTTGCACAATCTCCAGCAGCGCATCCAGGCTGGTTTTCGGATCGTCAATCAGGGCGATAGCGGCCTGCGCCACTTCGCGCAGGTTATGCGGCGGGATATCGGTTGCCATGCCCACCGCGATCCCCGTGGTGCCGTTCAGCAGAATGTTTGGCAGGCGCGCCGGCAACATCTTCGGCTCCTGCATCGTGCCGTCAAAGTTTGGCACCCAGTCTGCCGTGCCCTGCCCCAGCTCACCCAGCAGCACTTCGGCATACTTCGACAGGCGAGACTCGGTATAACGCATGGCGGCGAAAGATTTAGGATCGTCAGGTGCCCCCCAGTTTCCCTGGCCATCGACCAGCGGATAACGGTAGGAGAACGGCTGTGCCATCAACACCATGGCTTCGTAACAGGCGCTGTCACCATGAGGATGGTATTTACCCAGCACGTCACCCACGGTACGGGCCGATTTTTTAAATTTGGCGGTGGCGTTAAGCCCCAGCTCCGACATGGCATATACAATGCGGCGCTGGACGGGTTTCAGGCCGTCGCCAATGTAAGGCAACGCACGGTCCATGATGACGTACATGGAGTAGTTTAAGTACGCATTCTCAGTAAACGTATGCAGGGCAAGACGCTCTGCACCATCCTGCGTCAATTCGCTCATTAAGTCCTCATCCTCACATCGTGACCCGCAACGGCGGATCACCCGGCGGTTGTTTGGCGAGGATAGTACCTTATTCGTGGGTATTAGTCACAGTCCTGGAGCGGGCTGGTCACTCTTTTTTCGGTCGTGACGCAGATTTAGTGGTAATGGTTGATTGTCAGATACCAGCTGATGATCTTGTCGTGCATTTCCTCTGACTTTGAGAAGCAGATGGTCCGGCGTGCCAGTCGTTTAAGGT
>Ga0058701_10000847_pt1 | contig 20858 bp, 11 predicted proteins | sample AgamicOrMae_FD_97039 | JGI IMG/M metagenome (GOLD analysis project Ga0058701, IMG submission 97039) | Agave microbial communities from Guanajuato, Mexico - Or.Ma.e | ecosystem: Host-associated > Plants > Phyllosphere > Phylloplane/Leaf | place: Guanajuato, Mexico | collected 2012-06-04 | reverse complement strand
TATTGAGAAATTTAAAAAAAAGTGCGTTACATTATTTTATCATCGGGTAATCAATATAAATGTTCAAAACCCTTAGGAAATGCCCGTATCGAAGGCGTTACTAGGTGAGAATGTGCATTCTGAGTTGTTGAGCTCAACGACGCACCGGCAACAATCCAACAAAGTACAGTCTCGCAAAAATATTGATTTTAGGTTTTTTTAAAAAAATGAGAAGTATTTAAAAGCAATAATTCTTTTGAGTGCTCGCCACTCTTCACCGACACTTTACGGATCAAAACCCGCCCGAAAAGCTGAGGTGGGCCTTTGTCTTGTGGTTTTGAGAGACGTTTGGCAAGAAGTCGCTGTCCTTTCCTTATGTTTGGACCGGTCGTATCGGGAAAGTACTGTCACCGTCCGGTGTTTTTTTTCTCGTGAATGTCACATTGATTCATGCGAATTACAAATTTTAGGGGCTCTACATCTGTTTTACCACGCTCTAACCACCTTCGATTCAGGCTCGAGGCAAACTTCTTTAATGATGTATACACAGTTGCCGTCTTAACTAAGTTGTCTCTGTAAACAATGCTTCTAGTCAGTCAATTGTATTCTTTAAACGGCCGGGTCAAAAAAGTATTAAGGAGTAGGGAAATGGAGAAAAGTTTTTAATTCTCGTTGCTCGTTTCCGCGGGCGCTATTTTTATGTTGCACTTTTTTGGCGGGTAATGAGAACACGCGATGAAACCTTGAAAGCGCGCTTCCATTTAAAGCTCAACGAATTGTATTCATAAGCTTGAGTAAATTTCTCATCTTATACGTAACCTTGTCATCTTCTTTTACGCAGAATTTTTCATTACCAGATTAAATTTTACAAAAACTATTCTGTTTTTAATTCCATTTTTTTAATCTTTTACCTTGGTTTTAAATCTTGATCGTAGGTTTGTTCGTATCTTAACCCAAAACAGCCCAAAGTATTTGGAGTAAAATTTAGCGGGTAGCTGTCATAAGCGCCAAAAATCACAAGCGCCAACGCCGCAAGCGCCAATCCGTAATCGCCAAACGAGAAAAGTCGCAAACGCCAAAGGTCTTAACAGCAATACTAACCTTACCTAACCTAACTTAACCTAACTTAGCCTAACCTAACATAACCTAACTTGACGTAACCTAACCTATACGAACTTTGGCGTTTGCGACTTTTCTCGTTTGGCGGTTACGGACTGGCGCTTGCGGCGTTGGCGCTTGTGGTTTTTGGCGCTATCGAATGCCCCCCAAATTTAGCTTAAGAGAAATTGGAAGAATTTTTTTCCACTAAAAAACGCAATTTTAAGCTTAAGGAAAATGGCTGAATAATTAAGTTTCAGGTTTCCAGAAGGGTGGTATTTTTTAAATTGTAACAATACTGAACTAAAAAGATCCTCTAAACTAGATTTTTCTGTTTCCGAACGGCATCGCTGGGCGGTAGTGTGTTAAGAAATTTTTCATACTTTTCAGGTCACGCTGGTGGGTGTGGAGTGACGGACGATGTGATGCAGTGGATGGAGAGAATCCAGAACAGCGCACAACCCGATCCGCCTTCCCCGAAGGAGGAGCCAAAGGAGGAGCTGAAGGAACGGGAGGTGAAAGTGAAGTCAAAGAAGTTGAAGAACAGAAATCGAGAGAACTTAGTGGACGATATATGGTTAGAGTCACCTTATGATAAATATACGAGGAAATTCAACGAGTACACTGCTCGGTACAAGAGGGCCGCTCCGCCCAAGGAGAACAAGAGAAACACTTGTTCTTTGTTTATCCAGACTGACCCGCTCATCTGGAGGCACATAGCAGAGACGGTAAGTGCACTAGTGACTACAAGCGGTTTCATTCTTCCTCCTTAAGAGGTGTGACAGATTTTGGTCCTGCAAGTACTAGCAGTCTCGAAAGTATTGATCGCTCTAATTTTTTCAAACCTCTGTAACTTTGGAACGAAACGAAATACGACAAAAAAGCTGAAATCAAATTGATAGATCTCTGTTCAGCGATTTTATTCCGTGTTTCTCGGACGTATCTCCGTTTCAAAGTTACAGAGGTTTCAAAAAATTGGAGCGGTGAATACTTTTGGGACTGCTAGCACAGCGGATTCAAGTCATCATATTTCAAGGAAGATCAATAGAAACTGACAATGAGTCGATTTGAATATTGCATGCTGACTTAAGGAGATGCGAAAGTGGTTTTAACAGAGCGTATTTTGTTTTAGGTGGGCAATAACCCTGAGAAAATCAGGGAGGAGATTTTATCTCTGATAGCCCATCACGTGACCGCTGTAAATTATATTTATCGTGATACCCGGTTTGACGGGCGCCTCGAACATAGAAATATAAAGTTTGAAGTTCAAAGAATCAAGGTAAGTGTATTATCGTTTGAAAAGTTATTTACTTCTCTAGTCACTACCGAAATCTGTTGTCTTTTCTTCCGGCCGAAAGGTGATTGTTGTCCTGTTTTGTGGTCGGAGTTATCTTACAGCTCTTTTTTAATATCGCTCACACGATGAGGTTCAATCCTTCCTTTTTGATTTTTTTTTCGTGACTTTCAATTTTTTTAAAAAAATTCTTGTTTTTGATGACTCCCTCTTTTTTTGTGAATCCCATTCGTCTGTTTTATAATCGATTCTAGAGAGCCTCATAAGTAGAGAAGCGACAACTTATTCCCGCGCTACGCGCTGATTCGCGGGATGCATGACACTAGCCACGCTGATTGGTGGGATGCCGTGGCAGTTGACGCCTCCCTCCCTGTGAGGCTCTCTAACCGATTCTTTTTTGTCTAGATTGACGACGACACGCCGTGCAGACCGCGCTACTCCGGTGATCCTAACCCGTTCTGCATGGAGAACATAGACGTTAGCAATTTTTTGAATTTACATTCGCTAGGCAACCACCAGGACTTCTGCCTCGCGTATGTCTTTACCTACCGGGATTTCACAGGAGGTACCCTGGGCCTGGCGTGGGTAGCCTCGGCGTCTGGTGAGTAAAACCTAACCTTCTTCTTAGAAGTTCTCTGTTCGGTTCTAACGGAAGTTCTGTGTGCAGGAGCGTCTGGAGGGATCTGCGAAAAGTACAAAAGGTACACGGAAACTGTGGGGGGCACATATCAGTCGACGGAGCGCAGCCTCAACACGGGCATCATCACGTTCGTCAACTACAACAGCCGAGTCCCGCCGAAAGTGTCGCAACTCACGCTCGCGCACGAGATCGGACACAACTTCGGCTCGCCGGTAGGTTCAACGTTGCTTGCTACGGATCGACCGAATGAATATCTAACTGCTTTTACACCCTTCTTGTGCGGAAACCTAACCCACCCACGCTTTATACAGTTTTCTTCTCGCCGGTTAACTGCTGCAAGCGGCATCAGGCTTGGCAAATGACCAAGGTTTGGTTAACCTAAGTTTGGGTAATTTAGGTTAGGTTTCATTAGGTTAGGTTAACTTAGGTTGGGTTAACTTAGGCAATGTTAATTTAGGTTATATTAACTTAGGTTATATTAACTTAGGTTAGGTTAACTAAGGTTAGGTTAACTAAGGTTAAGTTAACTTAGGTTAGGTTAATTTAGGTTGGATAAACTCAGGCAAGGTTAATTTAGGTTAGGTTCACTTAGGTCAACTATGATTAGGTTAACTTAGGTTAGGCTTTTTGACTAGGTTAAGTTAGGTTAGGTTTACTTAGGTTAACAAGATTAGGTTAACACACGGTACGTTAGATTAACATATATTAGGTTAACTGAAGTTAGATTCACCGTAGTTAAATTAACTGACGTTCAGTTAGATTAGGTTAGGTTTACTTGAGCGCGCTGTGTTGAAGCATGAAAGCGGAAAATATTTTTTAAAAATTGTGTAAGCAGTGTGGTTTTGTTTTTCCAGCACGACTACCCTCCCGATTGTCGACCCGGTGGGCTGGGCGGGAACTTTATCATGTTCGCATCAGCGACCAGTGGAGACCGGCCCAACAACAGCAAGTTCTCGAGTTGCAGCATCGGCAACATCAGTAACGTCCTGGATGCCTTAGAAGTCAACGACAAAAAGAACTGCTTTAAAGGTACGCCCTGTAATCCTACAACTAGCTCCTCTGCCGAAATTCATAAACGAAACCCTTTAATTAATTTTTGTATTTTAACCCATAACAGCCCAGAGTATTTGGAGTGAAATTTAGCGTAAGAGAAATTGGAAGGATTTTTTTCACTAAAGTAAGCAATTTCAAGCTTTGTATAATGCCTAAAAAACTGAATTTCAGTTTTCCATAGGGGTGATTTTTTTTAAATTGTGACAATATTGAGCTAAAAGATCCTCTAAAATATTTTTTTCCTGTTTCCGGACGGTATCGCTGGGCGGTAGTGGGTTAAGTAAAAACGCGATATTTACTTTGAATTAAGACTTCAACGAATTAATAGATACAACTTAACCAAATTTTACGTTTAAAAAAAACGAGCTGATGTATGATGTATTTGCTTCAAAAATTTAAGATTACTCCTTAGGAACGAAATTGATAAGTTCAGCACTAAAATCTTCTCCTAAAAGGCATGATTTGACGAAGTACGATGTCCTAAGTATTATAGTGTGCTGTTCTTCTCCGAGCTGATTGGTTAAATGAACAGTGTCCATGATTCGTAAGAACGGACAGAGTGGGAAACAGAGAGATGAGTAATCGCGAGTTTCGCGGATTTCGAGCGACTTGTTTTGCTGATTGGAGTGTTTTTTTCGCAGCTTCGGAGGGCGCCTTCTGCGGGAACAAGATCGTGGAGGCCGGCGAAGAGTGCGACTGCGGCTACGATGACATCGAGTGCACCGACAAGTGTTGTTATCCCCGAATCATCAGTGAGCTTGAGAGGAAGAAGAACAGCAGTGCAACCAGCTGCGCGCGCCGAATCAACACGGAATGCAGGTCAGTAATCCTCAACCGGTACAGCAAACCGACCACTCAAAGTTGCATTTTATTATTTATTTTATTGTAGAAAAACCCATCTCGAGAGGTTTTTAATACTCTATAGCAGGACATACCGTAAATAAATGTAGAGGTAGTGAAAAAGTGCAGTTGAAAGGTGTTATTTTTGCAGTCCTTTCGTTCTGCTTTTTGTCGTCAAACTGAGCGGAGCCTATTTAATCTTGGTTAACCTAACCGTACCTAGCTCAAGATAAGCTGCGCCAGTTAAGTGGTTTGTCGTTAACGCTCTTTAAAGAAAGGAAGATGAAATTTACGGTGTAATCTCACATTACGCTTGGCATATCATCTGCGAAGAATTGCATAGGCAACCGAAGTACACCCGGGTCGCGCGTGTTGCCTATACGAGACTTGGCAGGGGCTCTTCAGTAATTTCAGTAATCGCTTAGGAAGTACTTGATAGTGTATGCTAGGGAATCCGCTATTTCTTTTCGGCGGGGAACGTCTCTAGGTGTTAATTTTTAACTAGTCTAATTTTTTACTTTGTCTATTTTTTCATTTATCCAATTTTTTTGTACCAGTTTATTTTTTAATTAGTTCACCGTGTTAACGCGCTTTTTAAAAAAATCTATTTCTGGTGTCAATAATCCTGATACGCATTAGTTAGGCGTATACTCCAGAAATATTGAGGTGTTTTTTATTGTTGTTGTTTGTTTTTTTTTGTTTTTTTTTTCCCATTGTTACCGAAAATGAGGAAAACCTGGGTGCAATTTCAACAAAGATTAATTCGGCGTTTTTTTTTTTTGTTTTTGTTTTTTTACTAGCGAAGTCAAAGTTGCATTTTTATTTAAAGCATTTTATTTAAACTTTTATCAACATCTTATATGTTGAGATTCGTCATTGAATAATTATTTTAGGAGGTAGAGAACGGTCCATCGGAATGAATAGGGCTGGACGGTGTTCTTAAAGACCAAGCTTCCTATTTGTCATGCAGGGAGACTGTAATTTCACCATTTGTTACTGGTCGAGACGTCCGTTAATGTAATTGTGCTTTTTTTTGTTTTGTTCCGTAGTCCGAGCCAGGGGCCTTGCTGTGCCGGAGACACGTGCCGATTTGTGCCTCAAAGCTACAACGTCCAATGCAAGTCCGAGTCGAACTGCAGCTGGAGCTCAACTTGCGACGGCCGCTCTGCGGACTGCCCCGAGCCGCAGCACAAGGAAAACAAGACGCGCTGCAACGAAGGGACCCAGGTACTTTATCTCGGCCCTTGCCGAATCGGTGTCGTTGCTCAGTGATCGGACACGAATCGCTGTGTTGCAGCTGTGCATCGAGGGCGAGTGCAAGGGCTCCATCTGCCTCGAGTGGAACATGACGGAGTGCTTCCTGACGTCCCAGCACAGCCCCAACATCGATAAGCGCCGCCTGTGCATGCTGGCCTGCCAGAACGGCACCGACACCGCAACCTGTCGGAGCACCAGCGAGTTCGCCGAGAAAGTGGGCCTCCCGCCGGGCGGCATTAGTTTAAGGCCAGGTTCACCGTGTGACAATTTCCAGGTGAGTCTAACTTGCCAATAGTATTTTAAGTAAAATTCGCCTTAAATGAATGTTTTTGTTAGTATTTTTTTTTTGTTATACTAATTAATTTTTTAATAAGAATAAATTATTAGTATAAATAAATTATATAAAAACGGTATGTGCAAATGTTGATGAAGACTTTACACTGCCTGTAGTTAAGGACTTTTATAAGGTGATCATTTTTTTAATAGCTTTGTGATACTGCCTAAAACTTAGGGTTAACTTGGCTACGGCGTCATCTTTTTTTTTATATTATTTTTCTTTTAGCATGTTCAAGGTTTTTTTTTTGCATAAAAATGGGTTAATTCCAAAACGCTGTCATATTGAAATAAAGGATTCAAAAAGGGCGATATTTTAAAAGAAAACTATGAAAAGTTCAGGCCGGCCAGGCCCCTGAATCCTTGAAAACCTCAAGAAAACTTCAGTCCACAGAGACTTGAAATACACACTTGGAGAAAACGGATAACCTTGAGTTTTTGCTAATAATTCCGAAAGCCTTTTTAAACTTTATTTTTAATCAGCTATTTGGGTAGCCAGCGCGTGGAGTACAAAATCTTCCAACTAATGATAAATCTCTTTTACTCGCTTCTCGATTTTTTTCAGTTTGTACTTTTGTTAGTTTTTTTTTTCTATTTTTTCTAGACTTTACATTTTTTTCCGTGATTTTATATACGGACATTGATATTTGAAATTGATCTCGAATATTGTGTTGCATGTCAAAATTTAGTCGTTCTCTTAGGCTTGATACAACTGCAAAAAATAGAGTGGAAAAAAACTCTTTGAAAAGCGCCAGGAAAATTCTTGAAATATTCTTGAGTTAGTATTAAATGTCACTGGCCACCATAAAAACTCTTGTGTCTGCCTGTCTCGGAACGGCATTGTTGGTTATTAATTAAGGCGAATAACGTCTGAATCGATTGTTTCAGGGATACTGTGATGTGTTCTTCAAATGTCGAGCAGTGGACGCAGAGGGACCGTTGGCCCGACTAAAAAATATGCTCTTCAACAAGAAGACGCTCATGTCGGTTGCTCAGTGGGTCACCGTAAGTATTTCATTAAGTTTTGATCGGGTTTTAATGAGGCGATGTGTTGCGGATGTTTTGATCAAGACGTTTGTTGCAGGAATACTGGTGGGCGGTAATGCTTATGAGCATCGCCTTTGTTATCCTGATGGGGATTTTCATTAAGTGCTGTGCTGTGCACACGCCTTCGTCCAATCCAAAGAAGCCGCCGGCGAGACGCTTGTCGGAGACGCTCAGGAGGCCGATGAACACTTTACGAAGAATGGTGAGCGGAATCGATTGAGATTGGATGCGCGCGAATCCGGAATTAGCACGATTTCCCATCAAACTTGCGTGTGGTGATAAGAAACCGAACGGGAAACGCAGCATGAAACTTCTCCAAACCAACAGAATATAATCATACTCGACTCAATTCAATTTCACCAAACCTAATTTGACTTAACCTAACACTAACGTAACTTGATTTATTTTACCTAAATTCACGTAGTTGGGTTCCCCATCTTAATAATAACCCTTACGTTTTGGATTGAATTTACAATAATTTTACGTAAACCAACCTCATCCTAACTTATCTTTTTCTTGTATAACGGTAATCTTTCCTCAACTATTTTTTCCTAACCTTACTTTTCTTTTAGTAACTGTGACAAATCTATCTTTTCGTAACCTAACTTTAACTTTTCGTAACCTAACTTTTCTTAACCTAACACTTTTTAATCCAACTTTTTCTTAACTTAACTTTTCCTTACCTATCTTTCCCTAACCTAACTTTTCCTAACCTAACTTTTCCTAACCGAACTTTACCTAACCGAACTTTTCCTAATCTAACTTTTCCTAACCTAACTTTTCCTGACCTAACCTTCTTAACCTAACTTTTCCTTTTCTAACTTCACTGGCCCTCAATCATGAGCTCTCTCGTGCTTTGAAAGGAAGACCAAGAAGTTCCGTTTTTGTATCTAAACCAAGGAATAAGAGCAAGAATCGTGGTGCGATCTTTTTGTCCGACCGTAATAAGACAGTTGTGTTTGTGCAGCGCGGTCCTCACGGCAGAGGGGCAGGCGTGCCCGCGCACTCCCGCCAGGGGGGCCACCACAGCAGGGCACCCGCCCACGGCTACGGAGAAGGGAGAGGGCAGTATTACGCACCCAAAGGTAAACAACCATATTCGAAACCCAGAACAGCCGGACTTGTAGTATGAAAATCACTTTCTTTCCCGCAAAAAATGAAACCAGGTCAAAACCTAAGCTCGAATTTTCTTTTTTTATGAAATGAAACCAGCTCAAAATCTAAGCAAAGAAATGCGAATTTTAAGGCATTTTGAAATGTCTAGCGGAACGTGTAATTTGAATCCCAAATGTTCCTGTGATTGCTTTCGGGTTCACTGAACTAAGCAAATACATCGCTGCTTCGTTTTGGTTTTGGGAGATGCTTACGTTGTCGTTTAAAGAAAAAATCAGCGAATTAATACGGCGCAGACGGAAGCGATGTGGTGTTAAAAGTGTCGACCACTGCAAATTTTGACTTCCATATTTAGGACTTCATTGGTGCAAATACCAGCGAAGTATGTGATTAGCATACGTAATTCACTCGGGTTGCCTGATAGGTGACCTAACTTTTGCTACGTTGCAGAATCATAATCGAGTTAAAGGACTCTCAGCAAATGTATAATTTCGGCTAACGTGAGCTTTACTATTGTGAAGTTAGGTTCACTCAAACTATCGACAAGATTAGATTGGAATAATATAATTAGTGTTAAGCTTGAGCCGTCCAGTTGGTGATTTAGGGCTGTAGCTCATGTCTGCACTAGTAGTTAAATGGATCATGACTTCGATTCTGGGAATTCGTTTCGATCTATCTCGGCAAACCCGAACTAATTCCTATCGTTTTGCCTATGTAGCCACAAAAGTGGGATTTGCGAAATCGATTAAAATTTTATCGTGATTCTGTACTCTTGCAAGTTTGGTAAATGCATGTAGTGCCAGGATTCGCAAGTAGCGCCTGAAATTTTCAGTTGACGTTGGTCGTCGACTTAAGTTCTAAAAGAAGTTGAAGTTCCGTCACACATTAGAAGAAGAAAGCTGTTAATTCGTAAGCATGGTGAGTGAGAGGTTTGTTTTTTTTTTCGATTATTGGGATTCAACTAAAGTTAAAGCATAATTAATGCAGTTCTTCTATCCAGCTCAGCAACAATCACGATTTACAAAACACTGTGAATTTGAAAGGTGGTATTTTCTAGCCCTTGTTTTCCACCCTGGGTTAATCTTTCATTACGGTCAACGATATACTACTGCTGAGGTTAAGTGAACCAAGGTTAGTTCTTGTGTCTTATCCCTTCGTTTCGCTCGACAGACGCGAAGCCTGATGCGCCTTACCTCATGAGGGTTAATGACGCCGTGAGCTGCATCAGGCTGGAGGACCATTAGGTTAGGTTAACTTAGATTAAGATAGGTTAGGTTACGTTTTGTGCGACGCTGAGTTGTAATTCTACTCGGCTCGGCGACGGAAGGTAGAACACAAGAGGTGGGAAGTTAACCCTTTCAAATTCACGGTGTGGAAAGCAACGATTATAGTGAAATCCGTTTAGACAGCTAGGAATATTCCTCCTGAGCTCATTATCGCCCAGTGATTGATTGATCCTTATTTGATATTATGATGCGCGTGGAACGAGCCGATCAGTCTAGAAAGCCTTTTTGATCTCAGTGATTTTTGAAAAGTTTCACTGTAACTCTCTTTTTTTTTGTTGAGAATTAGTTATTATTAACGTAGATTTTGCACCTGTTAATCCAAAAGGCCATCCCTATAAATACTTAGTTGAAACTTTCTCCATTGTTTTAGCAGAAAAAAAAATGATTTTAGAGGTGGTGTGTGGTCAGTGACGTAGGAAAACATGTGTGCTTGAATTGATTTGTTTTGTTTACGTGTTTCAGCGTCGGCGCCGCCGGCAGGGTACAGCAGAGGCAATCACGGTGAGCTTTATGCTGGTGCCTACAGTGGCAGCGGTCCTTGTGGGCACGGAGGGCCCAGCGGGCCCGGGGGGTCCAGCGGGCCTTCCTCGCGGCCGGCTTACGAAATGCGGCATCATAAAGTTTGATTATGATCTGTTCCCTGCCGACCCGATCAGTCACCCCAGTCATTCAATCGATTGCCAACTGTTTGTCACTTTGTAGCGAATCCTAAACAGTACCAAATGAACAAAAAAGACGTATATTTGTGGAAAAGACTGTACAAGTGGTTTAGTCGCGTGTCCTACAGCCTCTGAGGTGGCATCGCTCCTCTAAGAGGTGAGTGGCACTCGATCAGCGGCGCCCGCACCTCGTCTGTTGACCATGGACTAAAGATTAGCGTCAGCTGATTTCCCGCCGAAAATTCCGCGCCACTTTTCAAAAAGGCGGACTGTGTTTTGTGTTATCACAGCAATTACGTAGAGAGCCTTAAGGTAACCAGAATGATGTTAACGGAGTTTTTGGATTCCAGAATGAAAATGACGGAGTTTTTGGATACCAGAAATCGGATTGGTCAGGATCGAGATATTGTGCTCGCTGATTGGTTTAAAAAAGTTAAGATTACGTGTTATTGCTTATCTGTTTACTTGTAGGTTCTCCATGACTAGTTTATGACCATAATCCATTTTATCTAAGTCTGGCGCGGCTGAAGCTGTAATCTTTATTCCATGGCGTAGATCTCCACTTGTTCAACCTAGAAGCTTCTATTTCTGAAAGCATCTTAGCACAATGTTCCTTTTTTCTCACTTTCGCAAGTTCTTCCAGTCCCATCAGAGGTCTTACTCTATGAAAGTAGATATTCTCAAGAACGAACCTCAGTGGGCGAGGAAGCTTTGAGTTGGCATGCGCTCTTTTTTTCAAGTACTCAAATTATTTCACCGTTTATTTTCTTTTCACGAAAATAGATTAGCGTAGACAACTTCGGGGTGTTTTTCCTCTTGCACTGCATTCTTCCGTGCATGACTCTTTCATCTGCACCCTAGAAATAGTGAGTGTTACAATTGCACTATGATTTAGCGACACGAGGACTGTAAAGCTACTTTTATTTTTGCTCTGGGGATGAGGAGGTCTTAAGACACCGGGGTGATTGGTCAGCGGTTGTCTCTTGCAGAACTGGAAAACTTTCTCTTTCAAAAACTCAACGAACCCAATAAAGAGCCCCTCCGGTAGAGAGGCGACAACCTCTTACGTCACAGGTTGCCTGCTATTGGCTGCGGCATGTATTTACCATATGGTTGGCTCAGCCACATTGTGAGCCGCAGCCAATCAGAGATTGGGACAGTGCTTGTCGCTTATCTTCTTACGAAGCTCTCTAAACCCAGCTGTCGGCCCGTAGAACATTATAGACTTCTCTAGCCGCCGCTGTCAGAAATTCAAAGATATCAGCGTCCTTTTTAATAAAATGCTTAGGTTATCCAATTAAGTAGCTTAATTTGACGATCTCTAAATGCTCCCATTTTGAACACGCGACATTTAAGGACCGTGCTCACTCGAGTTAAAATCTACGTAATACCTAATGATGTTTTTGCAACTTTAGCAACGTTTGTTTTAAGCTTTACCAATTTAAGCTTTATCCGGGTAAAGCTACGCTTAAGGACTTTTTGAAAACAAGGCTAAAATCTGGAGGTTTTGCTGAAGCGGACGATTTAAGTGTCCAGTCCACGTTTGTAGGTTTCCCAATCACTTGGATTCATTTTATTTTCACTTTTCAAATTGCAATGATATATTCGTTTGTTGGAATAGAATCTAGTTTTCTAGGACATGTCAACGATCATTTGTTAATGGGATGCTGTTTTCTGCGTTTACGAGGTATCCTGTTTTTAAATCAAGCTTGTGGTTGTTTGTAATGATCGAAAAACTCAATCGCAATCGTGTAAAATCACGCTTTAAAAGCGGAGGGTCTGACATCAAATTCAGGAGTAGCCCACTTGAGACAAACCGTGCTACAGACCATTACTTGTTTGGTCACCCGTTTCACCGATTTGCATTAGCACTAAGAAATCACATTTACAATCGAGATCGAAAAAGGCCACCATATCTTAACTTCGGGAATTCGATTGGTAAAACTTTTGATATCGACTAGTTTTCGCTTTCATCACATCAGATGCTGCTCGTGAGCTAGATGATGGGCTCGTTAAATATCGTCTCTGTTTTTACGATTTCCTTCCCGTGTCTTTGATTTGACCACTTCCGCTTGTCTCTGCAATTATCGTGGTTTTCCCATAAATGAACAAAGTCGAGTTATTGTTGTGAGCGGAAACACCCGTTCTCAGGTAGTGAACTTAAATTTATGATCTCAGTTGACAGTTATCTGCTCAAGGCTAATACGGCTCCTTTATCTGCAGTGACGCAATTTATGATCACTGTAGGCCTAACTTTCAAAGTGGAATGTTCTGTGTGTTTACTTCCGCCCTAGTTTAATCTCACTACATTGTAAGAATTATCGACTTACAACCACTTTGGTAAGGTTAGGTTAACCGATTTTTGGTTAGGTTAACTGATGTTAGGTTAGGTTGACCGATGTTAGGTTAGGTTAACCGATGTAAGGTTAGGTTAACCGATTTTAGGTCACGTGCCTTACGCCCCACTCCGCGACCGTTAGGTTAGGTTCCTGAACTGAGCGACGGAAGTGGAAACACAATGGGTCGAAAATCGACTTGAAATGTACAGTATTAAGCCTCCTCATGGATATATTGACAAGGTTTTTACAGGAGAAATGTGTGTTTTTTCAGGAGTGTGATGGCCCTCTTTCCCGCTGGCTGTTGGTGGGAATCCTCTTAGAAGATTCCCTTGGAGCCTTTTCGAACCTTGGAAGAGAAGGTCTCGGCGGGAATATGGACAATCTCACTGCCTCAGTATTAGCAATACAATGCTGCCACATCGTCACGCTATTCCACACAATGGTGTTTTCAATATTTGCCAAAACGTGTTAATTTATTATGGGTCATCCTGTATAGCGGTTAGTTTTCTGTGCGTTCTTTATGTCCCGTCGTTCATTTAACAAACTTTGCCCCGAGACGAGTTAGCGCTGATGCGAACTATATTTTTGTAAAATCGTTCCATCATGACGAAATGCTGTTTCAGGGATTAAACTAGTTTTTTTTTCTCCCTTTTGCTGCGATTATCGCCGCTGCCAGCAGTGCAGGAAAAGTACACGGGAATGTTGCAGACGCAGCCGGGGCTCGGAACCAAAGATCGCCCACTCATTGTTAGCGCTCCGAATCTTATACTGGAGGTCTTGAGTTCGAGTCCCGGTCGTCCAATATTTCGTTGACTTTTTCTGATCCATTGGACGATTTTACGCGTCGCTACTGTTCGTGATATTACATTGATCTCCGATTACTTTTTTTAAAACAATTGTCTCTCTACGAATTTAACCTTTTTTTGTTTCAAATGATATTTCCGGGAAACCCTCCAAGCTAGGCTGTGAACATATCAATTGTCATCCGGCTGGCTCCTCTTAAGTTGAATCAAAACACTAAAAATAGAACTTCATAACGGAGCGCAGAGCATTTAAAATTTGCTTTTTTTTTAGGGTCCCCAAATACAGCAGGGACTCAAGCTAGACTTTTTTTGATTATTTATTTTACCTGTAGTTTTATTGATTTTTTTAAATACCATCAAAACGATATGAAAGCGAGGTACTGAATCACACCGAATTATTAAATACAGACTATTCCCGTGATTCGATCACATTAAATACAAACCCCAGCTTAACTTATGTTTTAAAGCCATTGACAACCTTTTTACTTTTTTATCATCTGCGTAGATTTTGTGGCCTAACCAGCGTTTTTGTGACAGTTTGTTAACTCATGAAGTCGCTTTTTAGTTAAGTGCTTTTCGAATGTATGTTCCTTTTTCGTCATTGTCAACTCCAGTGAAGCCTGTATGTCACAAATTGGCGTTGTTTTGGTGAAGTTTCTAGAATATGAAGAAGCTGTCCCCAAAACCTGGAGTAGTCCGCATTCCTTCGCGAATGTCTTCTCAGGACGGCGAAGCCCTCTGCATTGATTACTCCAGGTTTTAAGAAGTCTACGCCTTCTTCGTGTTATACTTCCCATGTCGAATTTCGCCCTTGGTGAATACCACAGTGACTGACCCTTAGATATTATCCTGAAGACTGAAGTTCTTTGACCCCCATTCGTGTGGGAACCTGTGTATTGTGGTGTAGTGCGTGTATTTGCTCATATGTTATTAATGGACAAGTTCGGAAATCGACGGAAGTTGCATCGGACAAAAAGTTCGTCGTTTCCGCGAAGAGTGCTCTGTGATCTAATCCATAGTCAAACAGGATTCAAAAGTTTTAAGTGTGAGTGAAGGTGAGGTTCGATTGGTTCACCTCCCAAGTGTAAGTGTAACGTGTGCATCATTCATTTGTTTTATCCTAAGTGATATCCATTCCTTTTTGCTGCTACCGTGGTATGAGAAATTCCGGTTTCGTGAGATGCCAACCTGTTAGGTCGACTGAATACGCGGTAGTTGTTTTTGATAAGAAAATTTTAGTTTGAACGGCTAAAACTATTTTGTAAAAGAGCTCTCTCATGTGGCCATTCCCCTCTTTTGATATTATTATTATTTTAACTCCGTTCAGTAGGTTTATTAATTTTTGTAATTTAATTTTTCGCGTTCGGGTTTGCAAACTCGCTGCATCGCGCCTTGAGGGGATCAGATTTGAAGGAATGGACTGTTTAACGTAGACTGCGCGGCGGTGACATCACTTTCTTTTATTTTTCAAGTGATTTAATGCGAACGAAAAGTATATTCTTATATAGTCGATGTATTACATTTTGCCCAGTGTGTAGCGAAGACTATGACATCGTTAATACTCTCTGCCTGTTTTCTTTTTATCTTTTCTGCCGAGACGAATCAAATTACTGCCATTTGACGTGTCGTGAATTTGGGCACAATCTGCTTGAAATAGTGGACATGTGATTCGCCAGAGAGGGCATAGAGCCTTCAGGCAGAGAGTCGCAAACTCTACCTCACGTGATCGAGTCTTCAGGAAGCAGCGACCAATCAGGAGGCTCGGCGCTTTATCACGTGACCGTTGTTCGATTCTCTCCCCGGACGCTCATGCCTTTGCTTAGGATGGGTTCGCTCCCCAACGCATCTGCTTCCTTGAGAACAGCTATAACGTAAACGTCTGTAGCTATTATTTGGTGCAGCACCTTATCTCATCCACGTTCTTGGGTTTTATAGACAGCGTGTTTTTTAACAAATTGGTTCAGGAAACACTATTAACTTTAGAAATGTTTCAAATTAAAATCCTTAATTCTATCGTTAGAATCTTTTGTCTTTTGCACCAAAAACTACGATCTCAGAAGTCGCGAAATATTCAAATCTTTAAAAGTCAAGTGTGGATTTCCGTAAACCTTTTAAATTGGTGATTTGTTTATGACAAGACTGGGAATGATGATGCTAAGTCCGTGTTGGGGAGCTAGGAAAGAGCGGCAGATAGCTGGAACTGCCTTTCTGTACCACTTTGTCTTGTAAATTCAACCTTTATTAGTGTCCTTTTAGCTTGTTTTCATTTTTAGAGGATCCAGTTTATTCGATAAAAGAAAATTTATCGTCAACCATTACAGTCAGACAAGACATGAGCGTCCAGTGCTTTTAGCTCAGGATTCAATCCAAAACGAGCATTTACTTGTCCATTGCGTTTCAAGTATTGTGCCTTATTAATCCAAACATGCATTCTGTATCAGTATTATTCCTTCGAAATCCATGACTTTATATGTAGTCTTCTGAGATCTTTTGCTAGGAAATTACTGAATACGTACCGTATGAATCTCCAGGAATATTGTTGTGGATTACCGTGGAGAAAACCCAACTCTAAAAATATGTCCCATAAATTTCAACAATGTTAGGCATTTGATTGGAAAATTTGGAACAAAAACAAACCACATTGAAATGTCGAGTTGCCGCGTTCAATATTACCAACTTCGCGACACAAAAAAGTCTTTCGTTCGACAAAATCAATAAGTTTTGCCCGATCATACAGATTTTGTTTTCAAGTTTAAGATAAGTTTACCTGAGGTGACCTGGGTTTGTAAGGTATAAATAGGGTAGGTCAATAAACACTGAAAAAAAAAAACATGGTCAGGTTACTATCTGCCTGTCGTTTTGCAGTAATTTCTCATTTGATTTTTCCATGTTTATTGAACTATCCCATTTGTTCGTGGGTTTTGTAGTTACTTTACAAATTACTGCGAACCTCAGTGCACTTACCTTAGCCATGACAAGGAAATTCAGAACCAAGTCATGAGAGTGAGGTAAAATTGAAGACATTTTTTTGTGTCGGACAGTCGGTAACGACGGTTTTGTTAATCAGCAGATAAACAGTACTTAAAGTGTCCGCTCTTTCTCCTGAAATTTCTTTCTGCTGCTTGGCTGTTTGTGTTGTCATGGTTTTGCGCGATTTTATTTAACTTGTTATTCAACGGAGGGTGATAAACCGCGGAAATGATTGTGGACAGATGATACCAAACAATGTAAATACCACATGTAAGTTATGGTCGACTGTCCACGTTCTCTTCCTTCAAGCGGAATCATACCGTCAGTCAAAAATTTGTAGATACGCAGACGCGCAAAACATGTTTCATCTGTCTTACATGGTTTACCACTCAGGGTTTCAACGTTGAGAGCGTGAATCACTGATAAAAACTCAATGGCATTGGTTGATATTGCCATAAGAAAGCGGTATTTCACTCATTCACAATCCGGAGTCTTTTTTGATTTGTCTCTCTTTGAAAAAACTGTCGTGACTTTGCTAGCTAGCTTGTCTTGCACTGGGTTACCTACCCGGCAGCTTAAATGAAAACACCGTGACAATAAACTTGAAGTTGGCTTTCTGGGTAACAAGGTAACGTTGAATTTACGTCTCCGTAGACGAGATTCAAGTTAGTAAACAATGTAGACGTTAACTTGCTCATCGTGAAGGTGTTTTTTTTTCCTGTTAAAATTTGCTGTCGATTTTATCCTTTCTTGGATGACTTCGCCATGCTGCTTGGACTCTGTTTGGTCCTATGCTATCGCTGAGGTTGGAGTATAGTGCAATGATATTTATATTAGCTTACATTTTCTGTCACAAATTTTTAGAATAGACTCTTGATTGTAATTGGGTGTGTTGCCGCTTTCTTATACTCAACATGGAGTAATACGCATGTGTTCAATTTTCGTCCGCCCCTGCCATCACCATGGGAACATGCTCCGTACGTACCGGTAACGCACAACCATGTGAATCTTAGACCCCAATGGTGGTGTAGGGTCATTAGCTCGCTCGAGACAAATTTTTCATAACCGCTTAGTCGGAGATGAAGATGTCAAACTGATGTGGTACTCCAAGGAAGGTGCTAGAGAAGGTGTCCATGCTGTGTGTACCAAAGATCGGATCGCGCGTTTATCTTTCCCGAAGGACTTACAGATGGAGATTCGTTTACTGGTCACGTGATCTGTGCATTGAGCAGATGAGCTTGGCCAGCCGGAGACACGAGACGGGTTGACGCCTCTCTACCTGTAGGCTCTCTGATTTTCTGGTTTTATCTCCCATAATTATTTTCTTCCAACCAGTGTTATCATGTTTCTGTATTGAAACCTGTTTCTGAATGAAATCAAGGTGATGAATAAAAGCAAATGTTTTAAATAATTCTACTAGTATAAGATATTTTCTTTAAGAGCTATACGAGGGGGTGTGGTAGCGGATTCAAACGAGTGCTTTCCCGGCTCCTTGAGGGGCGTTTGTCAACGCGTGCAAACTCACAGTAAACACTGCCGTGCGGTAACTGAGGCAAAACTTCTGTTAACTTTGGCATATTTGTCTTGAGCCTTCCTAGCTATTTCTCATATTTGCGTCGTCGAAACAATGACATTTAAAAAACTATGTATCTAAAGCATCTTGCAAATAGATTAGCAGATTCAGCTCGAAACAGTCCCGCCCGTAATATTTTTTCCTCCCCCGCAGTTTCCCTCTCGATGATCTTACTTTTCTTTTCCAAGAGTAGGCGACCCTCCTAGTATGCATGTGTTGCGGGTGGTTAGATAGACGATCTAACCTAACCAGTTTGCTAAAATACGGTAGGCCACCCGCAACACATGCATACTAGGAGGGTCGCCTATAGTAAATCAACAACAACCCTGTTGATTTTCGATAACCAAGCTGTTAAGATGCTGCTCAAAGAGAGATATGCAAGGAAGCCCTCTGCTCTGAGATAATTCTACACCATTTTATCCAGAACTAAACATAGTTTTGCAACTTTTAAACAAGTAATTAATTTTATTACTTTGCTGTAATCTCTGAGCAAAATGTTGAGAAGGTTGTAAATCTTGAGTAAACGTACGTTTCCGACCTGAACGACCTTTCGTCATCGCGTGAAAATAGTTTATCACTGTTTTTATGCTGAATAAACCACTGACAAGAGTAGTTAGACCTAACAATGTTGAGTGCAAATAGAAAAAAAATAGCATAAATAAAGCTCCTAGAACAAAAAGTGTGCAAGATTGAAAACTTAAACCTTATAGTTTTAAACTCACGCACGCTTTAGTTTTGCGAATACGCCCATTCACCGTTACAGTACCCATAAACGAGTCGAATAGAAGTCGATATTTTGAAACCTGGCTGGGGGCTTGCCTCTTTAGGGAAATCATTTTAACTCACATCTAATTACAGCCTTAATTTCATATGCTTTATTAATCATACAAGAAACCAGCTAAAGATCTAGTGTGGACACCATCCCATAGACTCTGTTTGTCCACAACTTAATGATTTAGCGCAATAAGAGATTGTGTAAATATTTTCACAGTGAGAAGGCTGCAGTTGCCCCGAGCATCGCATTAAGAGACTGTTTATTTTTAATAGAAGTTTTTTGTTTACGAACAAAGTTTTCCACCGGTAACGTATGCTTCCTCTAGACTTGTTGGGAAAAGTGTTTTTTTTAAATTTATTTTGTACAAGTACCATATCGTTACCTTTTTAGGTGTACAGTAATGGTACTGGATAGTTGAGACAAAAAGGCCTAACAACATTGGCGCGATTAATTAAAAAAAAAGGAAGAAAGAAAGTTTGATTAGTGATTCTGCAGGCTTTTTAACGTTGATAAGCGCAATTCACAAATACTCAATCTGCTCGATATCAATGAACTTCGTCGCATCAACTCTCTCAGTGACTCACTCATGTGACGGCCGGGATTTTTAAGAGCAGTGAAAAATATTATTGTTCAAGCTTAAATATGACTTAATAAACTTCCTCTTCTCGGAAAGTAATAAAAAGTGCATCATAGCAGCTTTCACTTGTTTATATTTCTTCGAGAAGATATCATTCGCAAAGTAGGCCGACGCCTTGAACTTGAAATAAACAAGGATAAGATTAACGCGGAAGTTTGTAATCGCACATTTAATTAGGTGGCAACTAAGTTTACCCCCTCCCCTTTCCCCCAATAGTTGGTCTGCAAGGTGGATATGACTTATTACTTATTGGATATGCCGGGAGTCCTTTTTTTTTACCGGTGTTTGCTCATAAGTCAAGGGTTTTAAAAGAAATACCGATACAGTATGTTTTTATAGTAGAGTCGTAGAAACAGAATTCTAGAGTTCGCTGACCTATGCAACTTTACTGAATGATGAAGTCAGGAAAATAGTTAAATGAATAGCCGTGTACCGGTACACGCAAAATAGTATTTCGAGTTACCATGTCAATTGTGAGCCATTGGCCTTGGTACTCGGACGAATGTTTTCGGGAACTTATAGTCGACTCAAAAATTCCGATTCTCTGAAGGAAAAGAAAGTTCTTTCGGAAAAGCTCCCTTGTTTGCTGAAAAAATCGCAAATATTTTGGCCTTCAAATGCCATATTCTCGGAAGACGAACGTTGATTGCGATCGAACGTTGGCTGTATACGTATAAATTAGTGTAGCCTACCGTTTTCTTTACTTTCCTGCGAATCTTCCCCCCCCCCTCCAATAAAAAAGGTAAAGATGCGCCCTTCACACTCATAGGTAAGGTGGCAAAGAAGTACCGGTAGGTGAGATAGTACCGGTACGTTTACGATAGTTTAACTCGTAAAGGTGGCTCTTGAGGATTGCCTGCTTATCTCAAGGGTGCAGTAATTCCAAATGTAAAAATGTGAAATGAAAGTTTAAAAAAATTCAGTTTGCATATTTTTGCAATGAAATACCGGTACTTCTCTTCAGTTGTTGACTGAGATTTAAGTAATTTTAGTAGTTGCTTCGAATAAGGAAACTTATATGAAAATATCAAACCGAGTGAAGAAGATTTCGGAGAGGGCAAGAAAGAAGGCATGTGAGAGAAAAAGAGACGGGCCCCTCCGGGATTTGAACCCGGGACCTCCTGCACCCAAAGCAGGAATCATACCCCTAGACCAAGAGGCC
>Ga0058701_10000845_pt1 | contig 20866 bp, 11 predicted proteins | sample AgamicOrMae_FD_97039 | JGI IMG/M metagenome (GOLD analysis project Ga0058701, IMG submission 97039) | Agave microbial communities from Guanajuato, Mexico - Or.Ma.e | ecosystem: Host-associated > Plants > Phyllosphere > Phylloplane/Leaf | place: Guanajuato, Mexico | collected 2012-06-04 | reverse complement strand
GATCGGGTGGACGCATTTATGAGATGCTTCACTGCCAAGGCCCCAGAGTCTCCCAAGCGCAGTGTCCGCTTTCCAACGGCTCATTATCATATAATTGAATCAATGAGCGAGAGAAAGGCCACCGAGTGTAAGGTGGGCGAGCTGGAACAAATGTCTCGATACGGAATATTTCGTCGAACATTGAATTTCGTTAAGGGTGAGCAAAAGGTCCACCTCACTGGACATATGAGTGGTTTGATTGCACTTCTGATGAATGCTGCCGATGCTCATTACAAGAAGTTCAATCTTATTTCGAGCAAGATTCAGGTGAGGCCGAATCCAGCCGATTTGAACGAAACAAGAGAGGTTCATGTGGATGAGTGGCAGCTTGAGGATAAGCGCGAAGGTTTTATGGTGCATTTCTTTTTTGAGCGAGTTCGAAAGGTAAAGGACAAAGACGGCAAGTGGAGAAGCAGCCAAGACAGTCCAATTGATTGGGATTGGTGGGAGAAAGCGGATGCCACTCGTAACTCAGCGCTGCAGTTAAGTGAGCGTCTCGTCAGGATTGAGGTACGAGATGAAGCCTTGGCCAATGAGTTGGCTGATTCGGATATTGATGCAAACTTGGAAAACAAAAATGGCGACTATGGCTTGTTGGCACAATTCGACATCGTCGAGCTTAGATTTGAGATGAAAGACCAAGAAGAGGAAGGGTTATTGTTTGAGCCTCCCTCTATCTGTCAGGGTAAGAAACCGGACAGCAAGCAAGATGATGAGAGTGATGGCGACGACTCTAACTGGTGGGAAGGATTCTGGGATGGACCGGATAATCAATTTGACAACTTTATTCCATCAGCTGACTCTGAGGGCGATTCAGACCGAGAAGACCACGATGAGAAGACCCGTAACGATCACCTAGACGAATTCGAATTTGCGTCTAGTATGATGGAGCAACTAAGAGAGTTCCCGAAGTTCGACGATTTCATCGAGGCACAACCAGCCTACGAGATTGAGAGTGAGCTGTCTTTGATAGGAGACAACAAAGATTTTGACCACTCTTATGAGTACGACTTCAAGGAAAATTTGAGCAAATCAGTTTACATGAGCGAGTCGATGGACTTCCAGCAGGAAACTGGTATGATCAAGCTTTTTCACTCGAAGACGAAGTTCGCCGCGAAAGAATTCTTTGAATATTACCATATCAAGTATAGCTCGGAGCTTGCATTCAAAGTTGTGGACAATCGTTGCCATTATCTAGAGAACATGGATTCCAACTGGTTGATGCTACTTTCTTCACCCATGACCTATTATACCTATAGTTCGGAAACAAGCGACACTACAAGCAACGCAAGGGGACCCGAGATCACCGTAGAGAGCAATAAGCTGAGGCTTTATGGAATAGGAGCCCTATGGCGACGTGCCGCTGAGTCGGAACAAACTCGATACTTGGGTAGTCTCAGGAGACGCATTGAAGATCCTCTGACGGGAACCACTTTCAGACAGTTGGTCTGGCAAATGCAGGAATTCGCAATGCAAATTCGCTTCATTTTCCTGATGGACGAGAAAAAGTACCAGAGTCAACCGCCGGATCTGCCTCCTATGCGGGAATCTGAATACATGAGACTATACTTCATCCAGGTGAGAAACATCTATGATGAATATTTGGTGACTGATTTCCCAGAAATCCATATCAAGCCTCTCAAGATCGAGGGGCTAAGCTCGCAACCCGTTCATCTACCAGATATTTGTATGGACGTTTTTCATGAAATCAACAGGCTACACTCAAGGGACGAAAAAGAGGAGCCTTTACCAAGATGGGAGCATCTATTACAGGCAGACAACTTTGACTCTTTGGGTTCATATAAATACACTTACATTATATCTCATGCCCTGAACGAGATGGGTGAGAAATTGCTCGAGCTGAACTCAGATGATATAGGTGGAATGAGGAGTTCTAGTGTTTTCGTGCGGGAAATTTTTGAACCAAAAAACAATAGAGCAAAACTGATTATAACTAAGGATGAAAATACAGTGGAGACATATATCGATGGAGAAGACAAACAGGTTTATATGTACATTGCAGAGGGGAACATGTGCAAGAAAGTTGGAACAATCAAGCCTCTTGTCGATATAGTCGGACTGGGTGATGCAATTGAGAATACAAACTTCGCAGCAGATCAATACTACGGCCTAGGCGCCATGTACAACCAGTTGTCTAAGCACGATGCCAAATTGGCAATCCATTTTAGGACTGACAAGACCGGACACCGAGTCAGGGTTTACACCTACACAATTACTGCCAGAGATCCCAAAACGGGTGCAGCGCAAGTGGTTAAAATTGGACTGTTGAAAAAAAGACCTACCACATTAACCCAGTCACAGAGGGTCCCCTTAAGCTCGGTAAAGGTCAGGAACGAGGAGAGGTTTGAGCTAAACTCGATCACAATTGAGCCAGAGCACACCAAAAAAGAGATGGACCAAATGAGGATGTCTTTTGTGGCCAAATTTCTGGGGCCTATGGTCGATTTTGGCCATTCGACTGCGGCTGACCAACTGAAACGCCACTACAACACGAGGATATCTGTCGCTCCGCCGATGTTAGCCCCCTCGGAGGTTTGGAGACTGCCGGCTGCTTGCAAGACAGCTGCATCTGAAGAGAAGGGCAGCGAGGGCAGTGGTGATGCACCCATTGAAACTGGGCCGACGCACGATGACGTTACGGGTGACAAGTTTCCCCAGTTGGAAAATCTGCTCGCTCGAGTTAACGAGATACATTTCTACAGCGAAGTCAGCGTCATGACCATAGATCCGGACCTGAAAAAATCATACGACATTTATACACTCAACGAGTGGATCCACAATGGTCATTTGCGCATGCAACTGCGTCGCCACAGACTCGACAGAGACAACTCTGTGCCGCCTGGTGAGGGATCAGGAGAGAGAAAAAGAGACTTCAGTTTTGTCTTGTACTCTGACACACAAGAGGTCTTCGATCTGAGCAGGCCTTATAATTGCAAAAATGAATTACCCAAGAGTTTCCTCCAATCTTCCGACGCCACGATACCACCATCGAATCTCATCGACGTTTGGTCCTCACTCATGTCCAAAGATGAGAATTCTCAGCAAATCAACCATCTGGCCAACGTCTATTTCGCCCCATTGACTTTGTGGCGACTAGCCCAGAGGAACCTGGACAATGTTCAACTCGCGAATCAGATCAAACTGGCACCATTGCCAGTTGAAGAGCAGGTTATCATGGAGCTGAATGCGGAGCAGCTGGACAGAGTGATGAGACAAGAGACTTGGCGGGTTAATTCGCCCAAAGACAGTGATTACAAATGGTCCTATGATTTGAATTTTGTGAAACATCAGCAAGTGAAAGATGACGGCAGCACCGTCAGCTGGCACGTGCTCGATTCAGTGGTCATCAACAATCCTGGAACTCTCAAATCTAGTACTGATCCCTTGACCCACCATAATGTACGTGTGGATGTTCTGAACTACAATTACAAACCGATTGGAGAGGCCTACAGTGAGAATTTCCTCTTGCCGGAAGGCTGGGGATGCAAGCGTAAGATGAGCAGCGACCCGAGTGAGGCTTTCCTCGACGACTTCTTGGTCGATACAAAGTTCGTCCCGCATTTGGCCTACGAGGCCTCATTGGACGTGGTATACACTGTTGGTGACGACGATGAAGATCCATTGGGCCCCATCGAGTTGGGTCGATACAGAATGCCAACAGTGACCGGCTCATACCTCTCTGTGGGCGGCATCCTTGGTGACGAACAAACGAAGTCCGAAGGCGAATACGATGACAAGGTGATCGCGCATTATTGGTCGACTCACTATCCAGATGGGACGCTCGAGGCTGTCAAGATTGTTTCCGATAATCCCAAGTCATTGATGTATGTGATGGATGAAAAAACGGGTGCCTGCCGAGTTGTACTGTCGAGTGCACAAAACGCCTCAACAAAAGTTAGCGAAGTGACGCCCACTTTCGTCCTACCTTTTCCCGAATCTAACCTCAAGTCCCATGCCATCAGGATGACAGACGAGTTATTTGAGAAACTCTTCGTCAACACCTATGAGCAAGGTTATTCGAGATTGAACGAGCACACAATAGACGCAACTGTCTACACAACCTACGAGCAGAGCTACGAGTCGTTATCGCTAACTGACCAAATCACGGGACCAGCTACGGTGGTTAGGCGCTTCTCGCATACCAAACACGAACCAATGCGAGTGGAGTTCTTTTCCGATGCTAAGAGAAACATCAAGGTAGGCACCAAGATTCATGATGTGGTCACGGTCCAAGTGTTTTCCTTCAGTAGAACTGGGAGAAGATTGAGAGCTGTGTTCGATTTGACACTGTTCAAGGGGCCCCCAATTCATATTGACGAGTATTTGAGAACGATCGACATAACACAGTGCTTGACTGATGGCTCACCAGGTTGGCAGAGTAAAATGGCCAGCTATACAGTCGAGTATCCCATAAACCGGCTCGATCTCATAATGTCTGTGCCGATAGCCGAGGCTGTGGTGCGCGACTCCTTCTATTATATGCTCATGAAGAATGTCAAACTATCACCCTTGCAACTGGATGGCAAGGCGAGAGTTGACTTCGACCAGAGGGATAACGTAATGAGAATACACTTTGATGTTTTAGATGCACAACCATCGCATTTGCAATTCAAACAAATTCCAGAGGCAACAATGAGCGATGAGTTGTCGATAAAAGCGGAAACCAAACTTTCTCCAACCCTATTTGATTGCTCTAGTTGGTGTGACCATCTGGGAGCCCATTGTGTGGCCATGAGCTATTGCCAAGACCGCAGGTGCCGAGTGCTTAATCTGTCAACGCCGCTTTCGTACAGGAAAAAAGAGTCTGACAAAAAGGAAACCGATGATGGCAGAAGCAAAAGGAATTCCCTCCTCATGGAATGGATTGCCACCGGTTATCAAAGCGATTACGCCTGCACCTACTACTACCGTGACTCGCCATGGGCAGCGGTGACTTTAGAAAGGTTCAGAAGTTTCATGCATCGCGAGATAAACATAGCACGGAAGAAGACCGCCTTACAAAAGCTTGCCTTGAACATAGTGGGCGGCTTAGATGGCACAACATCGATTGAACCGCTGAGATTCATTGAGGCCCATAATGAGTTCAGAGTCGTCGATTCGAACACTCCCGTGGAGGGCGATCGGGATGCTAGTGGAGCAGATGAAGACGACAACGACCTAATCGCCGTGCATCCTGTTCTAGCGGCACAACTTGACCCCGAAAATGAGTTCCAAAGAGCTCTCGTTGATTGGATGGAGAACTCGAGACTAGATTTCAACAAGATTGATACAAGTATTGCGAACGCCGAAGGCAATGTACTATCAATCAAAACGGAAGTGCAGCTATCAGTTGAAGAAGCTCATTGCTTTGAGAGATGCTTGACGGATTCCAGCTGTGTCGTTTTCAACTATTGTGGAAAGATAAAAAACTGTGGACAAATCTTCATCTCAACCGACGAGAGGTCCTCCTCAGACGACGAGAGTCGAGATCTGAAGATAATTGAATCCCTGAACAACACTTTGAGACTCTTGGAGAGCTCAGCAACGGTTCATGATGATGACGATGATTGCCACATTTATATGCGCGATTATCTGGTTGAGTATGTAAAATTTGAGAACACCTTTGTACCGGAAAACTTCCACCTGCGCATGGAGGATACCTCGTCCATGGAATGCGCGGCTCTATGTCATTCTGGCGAGAACGGTGAATGTCTGTCGTTTGACGTCTGTTACACTAGCGAGTCCTCGACAGAGCAAGAAGCTAAAAACGATCGAGAACTGATCACAAGTTTGGTCAATAATCCAAAGCGTAAGGGAATCTGTTTCATGCAGAAGAGTCACGTCGAACTGGATACTTTTGAACGCGGCAAACTATTGCCCGCATATGAGGCAGTTTCAGGCCTCGACCCCAAAATGTTGGATGGAAAGAAAGCTTCTTGCGATCACTACAGCAAGTTGGTGTCACTCTCTGAGTACAAGAAGATCGAACACCGGAAATGGGCCCTGGGAATGCCGACAACAATCAGGGGCGATAGTCTAGAGAGGTGCGCTATCGATTGCCAGCAGGAGGACGAGTGCCTCGCTTTCGAGTACTGTTTGAATGAGAGGCTAAATCCAACCCAATCATGCTATTTAATCAAGAATTCTGATAAACGACTAGAGCAAATAATTGGGGACGACTCCCAAATTGATGCTAAGGCGTTTGGAAACATGCTCAAAGTATCCAGGATCTGCTCGATATATGTTGCTCGTCGTCGAACCTTAGCTGAAAAGCTGACTAATATGATCAGACAAAAGGAGCCGAGCTTGAACTTGAATGGTCATGATGTTTTCGGCCGCAATATTGGGCACGAGCTTGCACATCTCGCCTCATCCAATCGGTTCACCATACCAGTCTTGTGGGCCGGACTTTACGTCTCCGTTGCGCTCATTGTGGGAACAGTCGCAAGGATCGCATACATCCGCATCAGAGCAGTATCGGCCACTGGACACGGGAGTTGGTCGCAAATGGGTTGATCGGCCGCATTGTGTATGGAAAGCGAGATAGCGTTAGGAAGAGATGGAAGGCTACTAGTCGGGCGTCCGTGCAAAATAGTTTAAAGCAACAGATATACCAAAACTTATGTGTTTGAGACAGGCTCGCGATTTTAGGCAGAAAACAGGAGGTTATCGAAATGATAGAAAGATCTACTGCAAGATGGAGACACGCTTATGTCATCTGGATGTATAGCTCCAATTGTAGTTTGCTCTTTAGTTGCGAACGAAATAAACCTCGCCATACTATTAACTATTCTCAAAGATATATCGCTTCTGACTCCACTTTCATTAGATCTATGGGAACGGGTTTGGCAATGTGATAGATGGCCTCAAGTGAGCCATGAGTAAGACTCGATTATTGGTTGTTGAGTAAACCATCCGTTGAATGCAATATGATCTTGTTGCCATCTTGCAGCACGGGATCAATGATTAATTAGATTTCACGTGCTTCGGAAGAGACTGATCAGAATGATTTCCAAGGCAGAGGTTTTGTGTCAGTAATAAAGCTGAAAAAAACAAAAATTCTGTTTCCAAGCCGATGGTTTCGGATCGGGATTTGTGAGCGGGATCATGAAGCGGGCGGGTTATCTATTTGCCACGCCTTGATCATGAGACGCGCGGATCTTCGGACAGACTTGCGGTTAAAAGCTGAAGTCAAAATTAGCTTGTGCTGCACAAAACTGAACAATCTAAAGCAGGTTTGACTAGTCTGCATTTTAGAAAATTCTGTCCATCCCAGAGGCTAGGACTAGACACTATGGCGCCATCCCCTTATCGTTCACGACAGGTTCTCCAGACAGGATTCCCCGTGATAACATTTGTAAGCTCTTACGCAGGATGCACTCGCTATTCCCATCCTTGAACACGCTTTCCTACTTCCCCGCTTCGTCGTCGAGACCTTCTCCAATGCAAAGTACAGTCATTCTGTAAAACCTCAGCGCCGTCATCTCCCAATTGCTGGAGCGCCGATACTCCCGGTTTGAATTTGCCCTCTCAATGAGTGTTGCTTCCTGACGAGTGCCGAGGTGCCAAGAAAACTATGGATGATATTTGGAACATCTGTGATCAAGCTCGATAGCGTTTTTCAGATAGCCCATCAACAGTGCACCCAACTTGGCAAGATGCCAACATTCGAGTTCTAAACTTGCTTCAAAGCTTGCGATCTGCTGCATCGAGCAAGGCTTTCAAATCGCACCGCAAGAAGAGTGGATGACTTCATCTGCTCGTTCTCCTACCGGAAACTGATGTAGCAATAGAACGGCAGAAATGTATACGTCAAGACTCGTGTCACTTGCGCTCAGAGGCTGAATGAAACTGTGGAGCATCTTATCAATCAGCTATCCCTCCATGAGATTCTACTGACACAATCAGCAATCAGGTAATGGACCTTGAATCGTCTTTCATTCAGATGGTTTCATTTGATTAAGACCATTGAGTCAATTGAACGAAAGCTCTTTGTATGATCAAGAGTAGTGCTACGGTGGATGGCTCTAGTCGGCTTTGCGTCTGGTGGAGAATGATAGGAGCGTGCCTCCAAGTCACTGTAATGTAAGAAATTATGATGACGATTATTGATGATCCGCCAGATCAACGAGTGTAAAAATGATTGAGATTGAATGTCAACCTGTTGTAGGAATGTCACTTTTTAATGTGAGCAAAGCTTCGTCATGAGACGCAGATTTAACTTAGTCTTCTTTGGTTGTTTTAACAGTTTTCTTTGAACTTTTCGCGTTCTGCTGAGTACCTTTGGAGTTGCTTTGGAATTTTAAGTCTTGCTTTGGTCTAGAATTGAAGTAACTGTTGTAGAAAAATTGTGCAAACAGGGCAAAGTACGACAGGTACATTACCAATCCGAATGTCGCTGTTGCTTGTGTGATATTGCAAGCATCTCCTTGAGATTTCCTGTACCAAGCATACCATGTCACATAGGCGCCAATGATCATTTGGACTATCTGCGATGTTGTTATTGCCATGGCCATTTGTTTTGGTAAACGAACCCCGAGAGAGCGCAAGGCATAATATGAGTACATCAAAGAGTGAACTGTGTAATTCATGTCTACAAACCAACGAGCTGGAGCTGTATATTCACTGTAGGTGAACCAGGTAAAAAGTAAAACTGTTACATGGTGATACCAATGGAGAAATATGAGGTTTTGTTTCCTCAGAACAATAAAAACCGTATCACCTAACTCGGGAACTTTGCTTAACGCAAACATCCATGTCCAGAAGCCACTTGGCTTCACATCTTCAATGAAAGATGGATGACAGACTGAATGGTAGAAACCAAATGTTCGCAACACATGTATGAGTTCAGGTAGAGTTCTTAGAGCTCCAACTATACTAAACAATGCTAATGTTGTGTTCCAGACAACAAGTGGTTTTCTCAATTTCAGGGCCGGCCGACTAGACATATAAGCTTGACCACCAAAGATAACTATCATGTAAATGGCAACCGCATAAAATGAAGTGTGCCAATAATTTATCATCCATTCTTTTGTATATATATGCTGGAATTTTCTCTCAAATGGAAACACAAAGGCGTATTCCGGTGAAAGCTCATAATTTTGAGTTAAATCCTCCTTCATTTCGAGCTTGAGACTTGGTGGTGTATAAAATTTTGCCAAATTTAGAATGGATTGCTAAGCTAATTTAGAAATTGTTACTCCTTCTCTACCTCTCTTGGCCTAGTTTGACACAGTACAGTAGCTTCGATCTTACAGTATGCCACCACGTCTGTCGATTGGCTGCCAAACGTGTACCCCGACCGCTTAGATTGGCGGCCTTCTAGGCGGTTACTAGACAGAACAATGTGTAAAGGGTATTTTCCTCATGGGACGGAGTCTCATGTAGGAACATTTCTTACGCACCACAAAGATTTATCACCATGCAGATGCTTGAGCGTATGCATGATGATCTCTAGTGTGACATCCAGCAGTGGCGCCATGGTCGATGAATAGGAAAACGTCCAAATCATTGAACTATTAATCACAGCACCGGGAAATTTGTCTAACCTTGCGCCTCTTCCTCCCCTTACAAGGATCCAAGGACATGCCCGACGATTTTTGCTTGCCTCCCCCGTTCGTACTATCACGTGAAGACGCAACACCTCTCCTGTCGGATCGTTCGATCCGCGCAGTCTCATGCGCCAATCGAGGATACCCGAAAGATTGGCGGGACTAAGCTTGCGGGGCGGGGAAGCGTGCGGTCGAAGCCCCCGACCTGCCATCTAATGGAACCAATTTATATGGTAGGCCCATCATCCGAAATATACACATACACATTAACCCATATATTTAATAAACAATGCAATGATGATCTGAATTATGTCACTAAGTGACAGGGATAGGGCCGAGATATTATCGAACGTTGTTCAGCAACCCGTTATTCTAGATTAGAAATCTTACGTTTCAGTGCCATCATAGTATAAAGCCCTTGCCATATTGTCAACTGTGTGAATGAAGACCTCAGTGAATTTAAATAATTAATCACCTTTTCGAGGAAACGGGATTGCAAATTACAGGATGGCGCTATCACAAGATCAGTACAAATTTCTCATGGCCAACCTGGCCGCCCTATCCCTTGCTCTTCCTTACAGATATATACCTAAATCATTCAGGAATGAGTTCAACTACGTGCCTGGGGTTCTAATGGTCTATTACTGTTTCGGACGTCAAGCCAACTCATTAGTCCTATTCTCTGCAATCTCTTATGTCATATGTAGGCAGTCACCCCGAAAATATGTTCAACGCATTACTATGTTCTCCTCTCTAGCCTTCCTGTCTTATGCTCACTTGAGTAGACAAATCATCGACTATGGGGGCTATGTTCTGGATATCAGTGGCCCGTTCATGATAGCTGTTCAAAAGATGACATCACTCGGCTTTTGTCTACATGATGGGTATAGGAAAACTAGAAACCAAGCAAAAGCCACGTCACCCCTAGTGAAGGAAGCAAGCCCCGATGATAACGATGAATCAAGGTCGCTATCATCAGGAGAATCGCTAAGTGAGATCCACTCAGATAAAAGTAGTGGTGTCGAAGCTCTGACTAAGGAGCAGGAAAAATACGCTATTATTGACAGGTTATCATTCGGTGATTTTATGGGGTACTTCTTTCACTTTCCTTCCGTGCTTTGTGGACCTATCATGTACTACAACGATTATAGTGACTTCGTCAACGCCCCCGAAGGAAAGAATCTGCCTCCAGGTAGACATATGGCTGTATCCAAGAAGTTGTTGATTAGTGCAACCTGCGCTATACTCCATCTAACTCTTAATCCTAGATTTGAGGTCGAATTTCTAAGATCACCAGAGTTTTTGATCCACACACCACTATTGATGCGATTTTACTACATATTTATTTTCACCGTTCTGAGTCGGCTTAAATATTATGTAGCCTGGCACTTGGGAGAGGCAATCAGCAATGCCTCAGGGCTTGGCTTCAATGGTTATGATTCTAACGGCAAACCATGCTGGAATCTCATATCAAACATGAACTTATGGAAGTTCGAGACCTCTCTTAACTTTAGAGATGCAATTCATGCGTGGAATAGAACCACACAGAGTTGGTTAAGAAGGACGGCATATGAACGGGCCCCTAAAAAGCTTGCTGTTCTAGCGACATACCTACTTTCAGCCGTATGGCATGGATTCTACCCAGGTTATTATATGACATTCTTGGGTGGAGCCTTATTCACATATGCCTCCCGGAACGCACGTCATATCATTAGGCCGTTTTTCCAAAAGGGAACTATCTTACCGAAAGTTTATGATGTTATAACTTTCACACTGACCCGGATAGCCATAGCCTATGTAGCGTTTCCGTTCGTTATCCTTGATTTCCGTAACAATCTCGAAATCTACAGGAGTCTTTACTTCTCTATTCATATACTTGCCTTAGGTGGTTTGGCAATTGGTTTCTTTTCAAAGAGAAAGCCGGAGAACAAATAACGCATCAATGATTGAAGGGACGAGGTTTATGGGACAGACAGAACAATTTGAATCAGCATTAGTTCATTGATTCTTTTCGGCGCCCCGTCGCGCGCCATCATGAATCACAGCACAACTCAAGTAACTCGCACTAAGTAAAATTATCAACACTATAGTGATCTGATCAGGATAAAATCTAGACTGAAATCACCCCGCATGTTGCTGTTAGAAACCGGGCAGAAATAAAGGGTATACAAAAGTTTCAACTTCTCTTTGACACTTTGCGTATCGCTGTTAATCTTCCTCGCTTCGCTAGGAAGTAACATGTTGATGCAATCGCAGAACTTGCTGCGGTTGCTGCCTAGCTCTAGCGAATTTTTGACATTCGCTTGTATGATATTCAGTTTAATCCACCTCTTGTATTTTCATTTGTTTCCCAACTAACTGGATGTGACTCGAAATGGATGTACACAAGATACTAACTGATTGTGATACATTGGAAAATACTATATCTATCCTCATCAAGGACAACTCGACTAAAGAGTCAGAGTTGACATCATTGCAGAGAGACATATTTGAGCGGACCAAAAACTATCTAGAAAGTACATTAGATCGTGAAGTTGAACTTCAGAAGAAATTGGACGAAACAGTCTCAAAGCGCCAGTCAATTGAGGATGAAATCAAGCAGTATGCAAGTGTGAATGAAAAACTTTCAGAGCTCGTTTCAATTGCACAGAAAAGGAGCAGCCAACAAGTTAATAATGATACCGTAGCGATCCTCATTGAAGCCTATGAAGACTATTCTCAGTTGAAGTCGGGTTTCATAAAGACCTTCAAAAAGGCGAGGGATACTGAGGAAGGCCTTAGTCTAGATTGTAAAGAAGTGGACGCCTTGATCAGAAAAAACACCGAGATTCTAGTGGATCTTCACAAGAACGACAACCTCATACGTTTGCTTGAGCAGCAGAATAAATATGCCGAGCAAGAGTTTGACCTGATACTCAACCAGCTACCATGGGAGCCACTAACTAAAGATTACCTTGAAGAACTGAAGCTGTCTGCCAACCGAGCTGTGAAAGATCTGGCTGGTACCTTACAAGTTCAAGCGAGTGAAATTGAGGAACTAAATGAGTCGTTGAATTTCAAAAAGAAGAAAAAATTGGAAGCATTGGAGGGCTTACTTTCTGAGCTTACCTCCTTCATCCAGAAACGTGACCAGGCTGTGGTAATGGCAAAACTAACCGAATGAAAGTTGATGATGAGATATGATTGGTCTCACAACTTACTATCGATACTTTCAATACGTACAACTGGTATGGCCATTGAACTCGGATCTTTCTTCTTCTTTTGCTTCTTCAGGATTAACTTATTGAAAACGTCGATGAATAAATTAGAAAGGCCCACAATTATACCAAGATAGGCGCAAAAATTCCACATGAAATCGTATCCCACTGAGCTGGTTACATAGCCCCCGATAAGTGCTCCTGAGGCAACACCCAAGCCTTCCATGCTAGAACTCATGGCTCCAATCATGGTGGCTCTGAGACATCCATTCAATTCCTCTTCATGTGCGCGACTGCGCACTATCCCTCGTCTTTTCATTTCCGGCATAAACTCGTTCACCATCAGAGCGTAGTTGCTGCCAACATCAACGATCAATATCCAATATAACCCTAACGAGGGACCGGATAGAGCCTCTGCAAACAAGATCCACATCCGAGGGAGGTATGGTAAAAATTGAATGTAGAAGAAGCATCTCAGACCAATAGCAACAAGTGCTAAACTCAGATTGGCATTCGTACCGAATAGACGAATCATGTGTGTCGCTAGGGCGTTGATAGGTATTTCACCCAAGAAGGCTTGAGCAATCATGCAGAGGTTTGCCATTGTTTCGAACTGCTCCTGGTCCCCTTTGGTGATCCTTTTGTCGACATAATCCATTTGAAAGTTCCAGAAGAATCCTTGTATGAATCCAAAAGTAATGAATAGGGATATAAACCTGAAGAAAGATTTGTGCCCTGTCGCAATCATTTTGAGTAGTATCAACTGACACTGAGCATTAGAGTACTCTTTCATTTCTTTTTCCTCTACCTTCTGGGGCGCCTGACTGAAGTCTAGTGATCTTAATTGGCCATCCATTCTTGGCAGATTCCCCACACTCTTGCTTCTTCCAGTTCTGATCTTTTCAAGCATATCACGACTGACCGAACCGCGGGGTTTATTCTGCCTAAGATAAGCCATCGTGTTCGGGCCGACCATGCTGAGTTTTCTCTGCTCTATCGTGCTACCATCATGGAACATCACAAAATCCTCATCATATGGCCATAAAGATAGCAGAAGGACGTCAATACCTGTGGCCAATACAAGTAAAATGATTCCTGGGGTGCGAAACGGAAGCCAGCTGACATTTCCGATCATCAGAACGGTTATCGGTCCAGCTGCCCATCCGATATTGCCCCAAATTCTCATGAGACTATAGGACTTATTGTTTTTTCTTGCATAATTGGACGCTAGCGCGTCATTCATGCAAAATACACAGGCTGATGCTGTCGATCCACAAATCATGCATACGCATATTACTATCCATGCGATCGTGTCGTGATCATGGTCCTCCGGATCTTTCACAAAAGCTAATATACCCAGGCCCGTGTAGCTCATCAGTATCACCGACAACGAGCCAATAAGGAATTGCTTGTGAATTCCACGTGCATCTGTAATAGAGCAAGATAGTGGTTTGGCAAAGAATGCGCAAAGAGGTAAGATGAAGCCCAGCAATCCATAGGTAGAGCTTGACACACTAGCGTACTTTTGAGCAAATATGAATGTATAGCTGAAACGAGTTGAGAGAATCACTGGAAGTTAGCTTCGTTTCTGCATTATTGTCGAATTCTTTCTCGAATTAGACCATCTACTCACCTCCACATGCAACTTAGTGCAAACGAAACGAGAAAAAAGTTTATGTTGAATATCATCTTGCTAGAGGCTGATGAATCAAAGTTTTCAAAAATCAAGAGATGCAATAGACCTCGGCATCACGAACGTCCTTTCAAGAACACCACACATGATGCACAATCGATAAAAAATCAGTATGGGATCTATACAATGTGTTGGGAGGGGATATGAAAATGTTCTTTATCTATTGCTATCGAGGGTTTGAAAACAGTTGTTGAGCAAGTCGACTTTCATAGCAGACAAGGCGGGTCACCTCCAGCCAAGCGTCGCCCCTCCGCGCTATCAAGGGCGGACCTTCCTGATTTTCATCCACCACAGTTAGTCCAAACCCATGATTCAAGCGCTGAACATGGCATTGTTGCTCGATGATTTGGTTCATCATTGTCATCAGCTGAGCTCCAGTAGCCTCACCTGTGATCCACGGCGTGTCTTTTATCAGTTGTCAGCAATTATCTCAAATCTCAATGGTATATTGAAGCGAGGCAGATGTTCCGATGTTCGCCTCACAAGTTTTTGGCGTCAAAAGTACTTGAAACTTGTTTACCATTCTCATCAATAATCTGGTCACTTGACACACCTACTGGCCTTATTATTGTTTTAGTAACTGGAACCATTTGTATTTCCGGTTTTGATTCGTAAATTCTCTGCTTTCTGTATTTGAACACCGGCTTTGGTGGGGGCAAATCTAGTTCCTTGGGAGCTTTAACGGGGATTGAAATTTTGATTGGGGCCACAAGTGGTGTATCATTTGGTTCCGCCATCACGTAAACCTTCCTGTGGCGCACAATTCTATCCTTATCCCATAGCCCGTGTTCCGATTCATCGATACGGATATCCTTCGAGCTGACTCTGGTCGCATGCTTTTTGGCGGAGAGCTCTGGTTTCTTGAAGATTGAATCGTCGTTCGGGTGGTCAGGATGGAACGAATCAAATTCGGGATCTGAAAATAGATCTAGGACATCGCGTTGGCTCTCATCTTCCTGAGTTCGTAGTTTATCTCCCAGACTGTTATGGCGCGCTGCCGCTAACTTGTCGATTTTGTCTCTAGAGAACCACTCCTCTGAAAAAGTGTCTAAGCCCCCGCCTATAAGTTGGAAAGAGTTTGTAAAATATATCAAATTTAGCATCGAATTCTTAGTCAGAATTATTGGGTGTTGGAATTGAGTGCTGGGGAGAAATCAAAGGCTACTAACATTCTGTGAGTGAACAAGATATCAGCAAAACGATCACAATGTAGCCAATTGAGAAAAACCATTTTCCTGCATCATTGAGCCGGCTACTTTTCTTCACCGATCTTCTATTATCTTCCGATGATGAACTTAATTGGTAGGCCCTGTCACTTGATGATGCTTTTGGTTTGCCGGTGGCACCATTCAGAATGCGATCTGGTAATGCGGCTAACATTCTCACCGATTTGAATTGAAAGATACTTATTTACTCTATGGAAGGGGCCAACTCACAACACAACAGTTCAAGTTTAGCCTTCTTACTGTTGAGAGGTTGAAAGACCATGGAAAAAAAACTAACAGCCGCTACGAGCGCTATGAAGGGCTATGTTGAGTCTCACCGCATGAATCTTTGATTATTTAGAAGGGGGGAAAAATCCTCCGACGATGGTCTTGACAGACGATCCGAGGTACCTGTTACAGTCTGTGCACCTCTTACAGACAGCCAGACATCGAAATCATGAAAGCGAACGGAATTCTTTACGCCCCGGATACCAGTTAGATAACTATAGAGAATACAAACAATGTTGATTAGGAGTCAAATTTGTCTCCCTCTTAGACAGCTTTCGATCGCAAGAATCATTTAATTGGGATTAAACACGAAATGTTCGACAAAAAATAGCACAACAACAAAAAAGAAAGTAGAAATACAGATAAAGTCTGTAGGCAGGCCTTGTCCCTCGACGCCAAGTGATCGCAATCGACTCGTCAAGATATCTATGTATGCTTGAGTGATGATAGAAATACATATGAGAATAAAGTAGGCATTCTGTCAATATGGCTTTCATCGTCTGCCACTTTTGAACTTCCGTACGTCAGAAGGTCCTAAAGCAGAACCATTTAGTCTACCATGGACGCACCTCACCTTGTTATGGCATTCAAAAGGATCAAGTTTCTGCTCTATGCTTATCATTCTGCATTGGAGGAGTTTGCGGGGAATCACTTCTTTTTTTAAACAAGTGCCTGCGTTTGATCTTAATATTACCCTTAATTGTATTGCTCTTCGGTAATAGAGTGGCAAATTTACCAAACTTATTTAGGCTGATTTTATCACAGTTTTCTTTCCTTGAAGTGAATTTGGGTGGCGATGGTGGCAGCGGCGGCGGCGTTGAGGTGACAGAGAGTCCTTTATCCGGGACATGTTCGCTCAGATTTAGTCGACTGAATGCCTCTTCAATGTCTCGGTTATCACTACATATGAATTAATGATTGAAGTCGATTTGGACAGAACCATGTGTTAGTCATTGGTCTGTTCGGTACGATCTGTCGAGTTTGGCAGAGACGACAGCAGGTCATTCAAAGAGAAACTACTCACCATGTGGTGTCCCTATTCAAATTTTCAATGATATCGCTTTTTTCTTCAACAATCTCAACCAACTTTTTCAAGAGTTCCTTCTCCTTCGCTTCATCTTCAGCTGTCCGTGTAGACACTGTGTGAAGGGATATTTCCATTAGTTGCGAGATTCCGTTAGTGGACTCGATACTTAATTTGAGCGAAAACAATCTAAGGTCTCTTATACTTACTCTGCTTATTGCCTATCATCCTTAGTTCATATTCAATATCCGAATGAATTTGATCTAACTTAAGTTCTCGTTTCTTGTACATCAATTCTTTTTGCCTTCTGCTGATGGAGTTCTTTTTCTTGAGCAGTTCTATGAATCTGTCTTTCGTTTTTGGAAAGTCATCCTCATGAGGAGCTCCCGGTGCTTTGAGCTTCTCCTGACAAAGAATGGACTTCTTTTCGATCAAAGACAACTGATCGCCGATAGCGTTTAGCTCATCCTCAATCGCTTCAAGCGAACCACATACCTGTCTCTTAAAGTTGACCGGAACGGGAGGAGCAACACGTTTGTTTTTCTTACGTTGAAAAGAACCAACCGATTCAGTTGCGATTGTCGTCTTGGGGGCTAAGTTGTGAGCTAAATCCTCCTGAGATGATTGGTTTTTAGTCTCTTGCTGCTCTTGTTGTCTCCGCTTCATGGCGAGCTCTTTCTTAAGCAAGCTTTTAGTTCTTGGCAGGGGTTTAGGAGGCTCCGAGGATTCCAGAGATTGCGGCTGCGGCGTTAGTGAGATCCTGTTGGAGTCATCACATCCACCATTTCTGATGATTGTCTTGGCGTCAATGCTCTTAGGGGGATCGTTTTCAATCTGTTGATGCTCATCATCATCTTCGAATGGATTCGTGGTCGGCTCATCGTTTCTAGGCTTTCGTTCGACCGAAGTTGAATTTGAAGTTTCGTCTATCCGACTCTCGAGGCCATCCTGCTCTGTATCTCCGAATGGATTAAGAGAGTCATCATAATCTTCAGTTCGTGTGGTTGATTTGTTTTGATTTCTAGTTTGATCATGATTGGTCTCATCATCATTTGCTTCAAAAGGGTCCAGGTGATCGGGATAATCATCTCCAACGTTGGTGTCATCATCGTCGCCGAAAGGGTTCAAGTGATTTGGATATTTGATAGGGTCGGCCATCTTTTTCATGGCGCTATCCCAAGGTTTCCAACGTGATGGTCTATCGTTTATTTGAATAAAAAGGACCAGAGATACATCATAGGAGTAGACTTGGGGCGATCAACGACCATATGTTGGAGATCGGATCATCAAAGCTGACGACTCATCATAAATACCAATGAGGGAAATTGAAGCAAGGGATTAGACAAGAGATGCATTCATAATGTGCGTCTCGCATGAAAGCAACAAGCAAAACAAGTGCCGCTCAGAATTTTCAACAGTCAACTGTAGGTCTGAGCACGCAATTTTCTGGAGCTGATGCGAGACCACGTTTCTGTCACGAGATGATTTCGTTATGCCAAGCATAGAAACTATCTAGTCATACCACAATGGCAAGTGTTGTCATCCCAAAAACTTTGGGGTCCAAAGCCTTACAGGCCTCGAAAGAGGTATCCAAATCTCTGCGTATCTTGAAGAGAGTGGATCCAACCTCGAGATATGTACTACTCTTTCCAGGTGGTGATTCGGCACATGTAGGGATGGCGTTCAAAATATTGAACTGTGAGCCCGCTGAGCAAGTATTCGAGAGGGCAAGCGAGATTCTTAAGAAGGATATCCTAAAATTATGTCTTGATGGACCTAGAGAGGAGCTGCTTGGTCTGACAGAAAACAGAGATGTAGCAACTTTTGTGACATCACATGCAACATTAATGAAATTATCTGAAGAATATCCCGCCGTTCCTCCCATATGTAAGGGTGCTGCGGGAATAGGCGTGGGGTTCTTAAATACTCTAGTGTTTAGTAGAGCCATGTCGTTCGAGAATGCCTTAGATCTCACAATGCAACAAGGAAAAGCCATGGATAGAGCGGCCAAAGCTGTCCCTAGCGCGAAAGTAAAAGTTCGTCTCGCACCTGCAACCATTAAGAGGAGAGTATGCGATGCAGCTAGAGAATATTGTCTAAAGATGGGTATTCCCGAAGAGATAGCCCAATGCTCCGTTACGAAACAAAGTTATGCTCATGTTGTGGAGATAGCGGGTCACGAGCTAGCAATCAAATATCTAGAGACCGAGGGTTTAGAACTTTTCAAGTTTAGATATATCGAACGAGTCCGTAAGATACCCCATGCCTTTCACACGCCACTGATGAAGCCAGTACAAGATTATATAAGCGCATATATTGAACAAAAAATGAGGGATGATCGGTCATACCTAGTCGACCCAGAGACATGCTCCGTTTACTCCTCGGGCGTTGGACACCGTCTGAGATCTGCACGTTCTATCAAAAAAGATCTCATCGACTACTCAGTGAGACCTATCAAGTCAGAGCAACTTCTTCACGGATTGTTCGCTCGCCCACCGAGCGTGCCTCAGCCAAATACTTATGTTCTTTGGAGCAGGCAATTGTTAAAAGAATTATCACATGTGAATAATCGCGCTTGGAGGTCTGCAAGGTTATTCAGCTAAAAGATTCAATCTTATGCTAATCATGGAAGTTCTAGCTTCTAGGAGATTCCAAGCCAAGCCGAGCGTTTCTGTGGCCCCAGCGCAACAGGCTTCAGTTGACCGACTCTTAGGAAATGTGCCTACGCTAAGTCGACGCCTGACTCATACACGCTTGACCACCACTAGGGTCAAAGTGGTTCTAACTGGCACACTGCAACTGCACTACATTGACTTGCCCAAAAAAGCGACATCTGAATGACAAAGGGATCTACCGTTTCCTGTAGGAGACAATTTTGGGAAATTCTCGACTAGGACGGATCCCAAACCAGCATTGTTGTGCCCTCTTGTTCTAGGAAGCCACGAAGGCAGTATGGATGTTTGAAAAGGATGCTTCTTGTGCGTGTTACGCCTATTTCAGTCTGGCGGATTGTGCTCTTAGGGCGTAGGCTCTATCCTCTCGGAAGAATTGTCGGTCCGCGAAAATCTCAGGGCTTCAAACAATGGACAGAGAAAAAATCCAGGTTGCCAGATTCCAGTCCGCCGTCTTTTCCAGCTTCGGAATGTCCGAAAGAGGTCGGGGAAAGTTTATTGGATGTCGATGTTGACGATCTGAGTGGAGATTTAGCAGACATGATTTCCGTTTAGACTGCACCAAGCGGCAGGTGTGTCACCTTAGCTCGCGCTGCGTTGCCGCGGCATGATTTTTCGCCCGCATCTCTATCCCTGTCTCGAGTGAACTCGTCTCTTTCTGGTTAGATTCAAATGGCCACTTCCATAAATCATCGAAAGCGAGACAAAAGTGGCTTCTCTACGACGAGGATGGAGGGAGATTAGCTGCCTCTTTCTCACGCGACTGACTTCAGTAACTTTTACAATTTAATCTCCATCATTTGAGTTCTACTGGCTAAATTAACGCGCATGCGGCTTGGCGTGGCGTACATTCAGCCTGTCTACCTGAAGTTGTGCTAACACATCAATTCAGTCATGGATTAAAGTCAATAGACGTTCATTTGCGTTAGTTTAGATGAATGGTACTAAGCTGAGTCCTATGTTTGGTTGTTTCGTCATAGTTTTTTTGCTCACTTCGTTTCTCTCCTAACCAATTTAACAAAACAGTACACACTGGGCTCCTCGTGAACGGTTGAAGACTTCTTAGTATGTGAATGTGCGTGCAAATTGCAAATATGAAGACTAACGAAGCGATTCGAAAGCAGCAAACATGGTGACATTGTCTGAGTTACGAGAGTAACCCGAGTTGCCGATTGTTATGTGTCATTGTTGTCTCTT
>Ga0058701_10000842_pt1 | contig 20885 bp, 8 predicted proteins | sample AgamicOrMae_FD_97039 | JGI IMG/M metagenome (GOLD analysis project Ga0058701, IMG submission 97039) | Agave microbial communities from Guanajuato, Mexico - Or.Ma.e | ecosystem: Host-associated > Plants > Phyllosphere > Phylloplane/Leaf | place: Guanajuato, Mexico | collected 2012-06-04 | reverse complement strand
CCTCGTGAATTATGAAAGTTGCGAGAGGGGGTTTATCACTTGGATTTGAGTTACGCGTCAAGGGGTTGCTTTAGGAGGTGCTTTTTAAGACTTACTTCGTTTCTGATTCGGTTAAGGGGTGACATTTTTCAAGGCTTTCGACCTAAAATATACACCGTAATGAGCCCGCAGGCGTAGAAATTAAAATTATAAAATCACTATGATTTCCAGCCAAAAAGTTAAGACGTTATAGCTCTGGGTTTTTTAGTTAGTTACGACCTTTCCGCATGGAGGTATCGGTACTCCTTTAAGAAGTTCTGTTACAGTTTTGCTCGGAATGAACAAATAACGATCTCTGCGGAGGTTGTAAAAATAGTTCGCACACGATTTCTTGCCCGAAAAGTAATGGGAAAAGGAGTAATACCAATTTGTCTTCAAACATACGTTCATTTCGACCGTTAACTAAAATAGAATTGTTTATTCTCTGACCTTCTTTGATCTTCGATTAATTTGTTTCAACTCTCCCGATTACCGTGTCTTGAACATCTTGAAGAAGTCTGGGTTGCTGCAGTTGCATTTCAACATTGAAGGCGCGTAAAGGACGTATAAGGACCTGGTGAACAGGGGAAAGTCCTAGACATGGTGTGGAATTGCACTGACAAGTGCAACCGCATCGCACGTATTTTTATCTGCTTTCTTTTTACTGTCACTGGTCGTTATGTCCGGTGAGTTTGTCTGCAACTCTGTCGTATAAAGAAACGACATTTTCGCAACCAAATCTCAACGCTATCTAAATCTTAAATAGATTGTAGCTAACGTTCCTTTCATGATCCCGTGGCTGCAGGCGTCGTGTTTGACAGGCCCCCTTGAGAGGAGTTGGTTAGGCAATGTAAATACACTTATGTCATGCGCGTTGCCTATACTGACGACTGCAGGGGCTGCTCGCTCTTCCTCGAGCAGCAAAACTTCAATATTTGACTTTTCCTCTACCCATCACCGAAAAATACCACCTGTTCGAGAATATATTTCTCACTAGTTATTCATGTCGAGGATCTGCATCGTTTTAATATCAGCCGAGATGCCACCTATGGTTCACCACGTATATGCCCTATAGGGCCCCAACTTAAATTAATTTTTCGGGGCTGTTCTGTTTTTGTTGTAATGAAAGCGTTCAGACAGGCCGACCACGACTCATTTTTTAGAGCTCTTTTTAATTTATTCTTGGCTGCGGGATTGCCAAGACATTCAATTAATCATTCATCGTAGTTTTTTGAGAAGTTTTGATCCTCTTTCAAACACCACGCAGTTATTCCATCCGGCACCAAACGAATTTTCAAAAGAGGGAGTTGGTGTACGAAAGGTTCGTTTTAATCAAAATGTATTTGTGGCGTTCAAAATAGCATTTTGTTTCAGACACTCAATTTGGACGAGTGAGGCCTAAGAGCCTATTTTATCTTGCAGCAAAACATGTCTTAAAGTACTTTCGTGTTTATGATACCGGTTCGTAAGGAGCGTAAATTCGTACGTAGAAGTTCTCCTTGTAATTCAGCGGAGACGATCGTGATGCGCGTAACGTAACTCTATCTTGTCAGTGGTCTATTTTACGTATGTAGTACGTTAATAAAGCTTAAGGAGTTACTGTGAAAAAAAATCAAAACATAAACAAAAAAGAAACATTTGACCTTAAAAAAAGCTTAGTATTTTTATTTTAATTTAGATCTATAAGTATTAAATTGGAAAACCTTGAAAACCCGTTTTTATTATTTGAAGCATTTTTTTTGGTCGTGAACGGGTTACCGTCATGGTTGACCTTAAAAGAAATGCGGCCGTGCGCAACAGCACGTTAAAATAATTAGCAATGATAATTGCGTTGGGAGTGAAAATTGACTGTTAAATAATGAAAAATCGTCAGTAGTGTTAAGTTGTGGTGAAAAATTTGAAAGGAAACTTAACTGTCAATAGTGGCTCTCTTTTTTACTATTCAGGACAAAATTTACACGTCTAAAGCAATTTTCACAGCGATTTTTTTTGTGGTAAATTTCAATACGTTCTATGAGAAAGAAAGAAAAAGAAAAGAAAAAACGAAAGAAAAGTCTTGTAGCATAAAAAAAATGATCTCCTATGCCTTCTTGTTGCTTGAAACTCGTATATTTCATTATCTGCGGCGAGCAGATAGAAAGTTGAGATTTTGATCCGGGGCTGGCTGGCTCGATTGTGAACGTGCTTAATAATGTGGCGCGTCGTAATCCGTTTCGCATTTTGCCTACCTTTAGGCTACAATGTCGGGTCAGTCCATTTCCTTGCAGAAGAGGCCGGCGCACAGAGCGGCCAGCCTCTGTGGCTGCGGCCACCCCGCAAAATTGGATCAGCCTATTATCCAAGGACCCTCAAAATCTGGAGGCTGGATACCAAAGTCCTCTGGAGAAGAGGATCATCCTCCGCCCAAGGCCTAGTACTTTTTTAGTTTGCAACAACTTTGTTGAATTCGCGGTGGCTGCGGACCGGTAACAATTTCTTGGAAAAACGGATTACTATGTAAATTTCAGAGGTTGTGTTTTCTTGCTCATGTGCTCTGCCTTTATCGTGCTCCTGCAAAATCAGCGGAGCAAAACGAAGGTAGAACGTAATGTATGCCTATCTTCGCCAAGTCTCATTTCGCTCATGGAGGTTAGGTTGCATCTTTTGTGTCGGTACCGTCCGTTCGGGGGTGGTTCAAGCCGCTTTTTTGTTGTTACTGATGAGAAGTAAGCTCCATCAGGCTCAACTGATCGTTAACTGACAGTTTGACCAAGGAAACGTTTAGGTCACGTGCCTTTTCTCGCCACTATCTCGCTCCGCTTGGCGATAAGACGAGGTACATCATAGGAAAAGAAAACTCCGCACATATCTTAAACAGGGTTTACTTTTCCACGTTCGTTTTTTCATCCAACTTCCCCATACACAGTCAAAACAAATCCTTGTTTTACGTAGTCCCATACTCAATACCTTATTTTATGTTTGACGGTAAAATTAAGGAAGACGGAGGGAAAAGAATATGGTATTTCAAAAGGAAAATCTATCAACATCACGCAAACGAATATATCTCGTCGAAAGCTTTAAAACGATAAAAGTATTTTCAAAAATAACCACATGACCCTCATCCCCACTTTTACCTCCATACTTTAACCCACTACCGCCCAGCGATGCCGTTCGGAAACAGAAAAAAATAATTTTAGAGGATCTTTTCAGTCCAGTGTTTACACAATTTAAAAAATATCACTCTCCTGGAAATCTTTTCAGTTCAGTGTTTTCACAATTTAAAGAATACCACTCTTCTGGAAACCTGAATCTTAATAATTTAGGAATTTTTCAAAGCTTAAAATTTCGAATTTAAAAGAAAAAAATCCTCCCGATTTGTCTTAAGCTAAATTTCACTCCAAATACTACGGGCTGTTATGGGTTAATCAGTTATGGAACTATAGGTACGGTACCTAAAACAGCAGTTTTTACTCTGTACCAAACCCACTCAACCTAACCACACGTATCACGGAAAAAAAGGTTTTGTTATACCAACAAAATCATTTGTTAAAATAGGGATAGCAAAAATATTTTGTTACAACAACAAAATGTTTGCTTCTATTAACATAACGTTTGGTTGCTGCGGCAAAATTTTTGGTTGCAGCAACAAAAATTTTATTTGTTGTCCCTAATTTTGTTGCCGTAACAAAACCATTTTTTTTCCGTGAGCCAAACCTTACCTTTCATACTCAATCCAGAATAGTGTGTTGGCGATCTTTTTGTTAAAGTTGCATCTGCAAGGTAGTTTGGGTGTGAAATGGTGTATGGATATATGAGCTCGAAAAATCCGCATTGAGCGTAATTGTTGAGTAATGAGCTACTCTGCATGTTTTGTGTCTGCGGAACAAATGGCTCTCATACATCTTTAGTGAGCCACATTGTTTGCGAAGCACAGTTGGCTCTATCTGTTTGTGCCAACGCAACTGGCTCATTTGCTACGCGAGTGATGACTTTTGTGGAAGCACCACGCGCCTTCCTCCATTCTTGACGGAGAATTCAAAATTGTTTGGAGCGGAAAGAACGAACGAATGAGCGACGTGTTTTAATCGTTCCTGGAGCGGAATCATCCAGCGTTGCCAGACCTTGCGGCTGCGTCTTTTTTGAACGAAGTTAATTTTTAATCGTTGATGATATGCTAATGATCAGTCCCATCTTTGAAGTGCTTAGCTCGAGAGCGATCTAAAACATACCCGACACGCTAGATTATCTCTTTAGGTTCTCAACTATTCCAAGGATATTTTTTTAAGTAAAATCTTGCAACAGTGGGAATTATCTTTATAGCTATCACGCATCTCGAGGTTGGTCTCAGTGTTGCCAGATTCCGCAATTTCGTAAATTTTAATCGCGTCTAACTTTTTAACCATTAAAGATAACCTAGCATGTCGGGTATGTTTTGGATCGCCCTCGAGCTGAGCATTCGAAAAATAGGATTCAACATTATGTTATCTTTACCGGTTAAAAAGTAAAACGCGTTTAAATTTTACGGAGTCGCGGAATCGTTGGTCTGGTCGACGGGGGTACTTAGTGTATGTTTGCTTCCCAAACCTTCTCCGCAAACATTAAACAGGATCTTTATCAAATACATGCATAACTCACTTGTTAGTCCAGCAAAATCGTTCCATCGTTGTACTGATATTGTAGAAAGGATAAATTTACCACCTCTTTCACCTTTTGCAATGGAACTGAGCAGAGCGCATCGGAGAGAGGCACAAGAAACAATTTAACCAAACGTAACATAAGTTAACCTAACTTAGTTGTCGCCTAGCCTAATACACGGAGAAAATGACTTGTGTTGCCGCAACAACGTTTATTAATATAGCCTCAGGAAACAAGAGTTGTGGTGACGTCACTTATTACGGCGACAAGTACAATTGTTGTAACAATTCATATTGTTTTTTGCTTCAATCCGAATTGTCACAGTTATCCTGGTTTTGCTGAAACATTAACAAGCGGTTTTCTTGAGGCAGCAGTCATTTTTTTTCTGTGTGACAGCTGATCAAAGCGGTTGCTAGCGAAACACAACGCAACCGCTTTTAACCTAAGTGAGACCACGAGCGTTACCTAGTTAACCTATGAGGCCAACATAGCTTAAGTTTTCATCCAACTGATGGGTTAGATGTTTTAAAAATATATCCACAATGTAAAGTTGACGATCCTGATCTTAAGCCTAGGTGTAATCTTTTATAGGTCTATTGTTAAACAGTTTCGTTGTCTTAAATCATCTTGAATTGACGTCATGTTTTCGTTTTCTTTCAGGTGAGTCATCACTACCGTTGCATCCTTGTCTTCATTGGCAACTCTTCTGCAATCTGGAATGGATTTACATAATTTATGCTTCCTTCGATATGCAAGTATCATTGATAAAATCTCAGCCCGACTTAAGCGACTTTACACATACAACATAAATTAATTACAAATAGCCTAAGTAAAGCTAACGTAACATTCTTTCTTGTTGCCGTAAATGTTTTGATCGGCATTACTCGGATGACTTTCGGGATGCTGCACTCAATTCTTATAAGATTTTCATCAGTAGGTACGGCCGTAACGTACCTTTCTCCATCAAAAGAAACCTACACGTAGAAATGAAAAGAAAAAAAAAAACGCTTGAAAGCATGAAATCGGTTTGATGAGGCAGAAAGAGAGAAATGCCAAATCTGCTAAATGATGAAATGAGAGGAAAAATGGACTTAATCTTTGAGTCAGCACCCATAAGTCAGGTAAGACATGGCCTGACGGGCAGAGGAGGGAAAAAGAGTAATATAAGAATAAATGGTAGCAGGTGTGTGTGGGAGAGGGAGAGAGAATTTCTTCATCTTTCAATGTTTTGCAGAGGGACAAGGAGAGAGCACCCTCGCACAGACGAGCTCCATTGTACAGTACTTACCAGTATGTAGGCCTAGTTGAAATTGCTGAGTCAGCTTACCAGCTTTTTGAACTCGCTGTAATTTCATGGGTGCAGATCTATCCCTCAAGAGCCCTTTATTTATTTATTTATTTTACTTTATTTATGTGGAATGGATGTTGCCGTAGATTTAGGCCTTGTGGACATCTGGGCGGCGTCAATGTATGTTACGTATTATATAGGTGTACGATTTGTACCTTATAATATGCATTATACCTTTTTATAAGGTGAGCTTATGTCACCTCATAATATGTACATCGTATATAGATGAACTAAGATCTCTTTGGATTATGTACCTCGTGCCTTGCTCCATTTTCGCTTCGTTTGGAAGTGCCTTGTTCAGTGGCCCACAAAAGTCATGACCCTTACTTCCGTAGGAAACACATGGATGCAGGGGTCATGACTTTTGTGTCCCACAGTACGTCACTTATTAGCCACACGGCTCCGCATCTAGCTGTGGACTCTTCTCGGCGGGAATCATCTGCCGCCAAGAGCTAAACACGAAGGTTGGGGTTAGTTTTAATGACGTGCTTTGTGCCTCACTTCGCTGTCGCTCCGCTTTGCTTAACGCCGAAATCGGATCAAAAGATGTAAAAAAACTCGATAAATGAAATTTTAGCGTCGAAGACGTGTCATGGGGGGTCCCTTCCTCGCAAATCCGAATCATCATCATCACGTCATCATACGTCACTTTTCCGTAGATCGAATCATTTCGGAATCATTCCATCGCCGGTAATCCGGTGGCTTAACGCGGCAAGCGACCTTGCGAGCGCTTTGCAAGTGCCGTGATTCTCTCCGCCCGCACGGAGCACCAACGCTCATCTCGTTACACAATTTAATTCCACTTGAAATATGGATGGAACCGGTTAATAAAATTCCCTTTCGACAGGTTTACGTTTTTTTTACGTAATAATTTTGATGAGTAGACTATAGTCTTCGCTGCGAGGTGATTAAAGCAGTTTATTCAATTTGATTTCCAGCGTACGAGTCGCACCGGAAAATGCTCGTTTTACACGCTGTTGTTTATAGAGCCCGTTTTCTCAGGAGCCAGGGTGATCATTGGCCGAGTGATCATCCGGAGGTTATGACAACGTGTAAACTGTAAACTTGAATGGTGGTATCCACTGCTTATAGGAGGTATGAAATTTTACATTTTTAAATTTGAAGTTTACGAGAGTTAGGCCACGAAACAGAATTCCCTAAAATAACGAGATAACCATAGAAACCCAGGCCACTTCTCGACGTTCGATCAGGGCCACACATTTCAATGGCTTTTTGCGAGCACAGGCCACATTGAATATTTAATATAGTTTGCAACAGCCGGGATGTCAAAGAGAACCTCATCTGGAATACGAAGGAGGCCACGGTAGTTGGTGGAGTGCTTTAAAAGGGCCCCACTTTGGTATTGATTTAACATTTTTCAGTCCCGCTCCTTCCGGTCCTGGAAATAGGAAATATCTACTTGCGATATCCGGATCACATCTCCCGGATCACAGCTTGCGACTTACAGCTCACGGGTCCATGCTCCAAGCTTTTAGCTTCTGACTTTTAGCTCCTGGGTCAAAACTCCCGGCTCCCAGATTCTGACTTTTAGCTCCCGGCTCCCAGCTTCTGACTTTTAGCTCCTGGGTCCAAACTCCCGGCTCTAAGCTTCTGACTTTTAGCTCCCGGATCCAAACTCCCGGCTCCCAGCTTCTGACTTTTATCTCCCGGGTCCAAACTTCTGGCTCTCAGCTTCTGACTTTTAGCTCCTTGCTCCAAACATCCGGCTCCTCGCTTCTGACCTGTAGCTCCCAGGTCCAAACTCCCGGCTCCCAACTTCTGACTTTTAGCTCCTGGGTCCAAACTCCCGGCTCCGAACTTCTGACTTTTAGCTCCCGGGTCCAAACTCCCGGCTCCCAGCTTCCATGAATCCCAGCTTCCGTGAATCCCAGCTTCCGCGGATCCCAGCTTCCGCGGATCCCAGCACCCGAATTTCATATCCTGGGTCCAAGCTCCAGGCTTTCAGCTCCCAGCTCAAAGCTCTCGCGTATGCAAGCTCCCAGCCTTCAGCTTTCTGCTATGAACTCCCGGCTCCAGGCAGCCGTCTCCAGGTGCCGCAGCACCCTGAGACAAATCGCGGGATTTCGGTGGACCGAACAGATGTTACTGTGAAACCTTTTAGACATCTTTCAGGCACGTACGCACCCTGGCTTTTACCTTTCATGCGGACTTTCTAAAAAAGGACGTCTCTATGCCGAGGTTTTGGATGAAATATTTTCCTCGCTGGAATCCTGGTCAAGCTTACTGATTTTCCGCCCAAAAAAAGTAGGTTTCGCTGGATGTATACGAGTGACCTTCTGGATTGATCCGTCCTTGATATCGGACTACTTTGGCTTGAAAAGGAAAGTTGTGTGCAAAGAGTCAAAGTAAGGTTTCCAAAAAGAAAAAAAGGAAATTATAACACGGGAAAGGGCTAAAAAGGCAGCAGGTGACTCAATTTTTGGTTAGGGTATTTTTTAACGGTTTCCCGATTAAGCTGTAAAAAAAAAACAAAAAAAAAACTTTTACCTCCCTAAATCTTGGGGTACTTAAGCGTAACCTAACCTCACTTTAGAACCTCTGTCAAAGTGTACCTCCCTGCATCAGGTACCCCCCCTCCCTCCTTAAAAGGGATTGTCGGCTTTTTACCCCGACTGTACAGTGAAACACGCCTAAAGTGGATTTGTGGCGAGCAAAAACTGTAGTCAATACCAGCGGGAATCCTCTATATCATGCGGACGAAGTGCAAGTGAAACCCATGGATAGTAGAACTGAGAGGATTGCATTTTTGCACGCAGGAGCATACTGTATCAAAATCAAAAGACGTAATGTGCTGTTGGAGAGTTAACAGTAAGCGGGTTTTATCGTAATTCGTTCCGACAGCAAAAAAGGAACATAGTTACTGGTGCCACGAATCTCTTTGTCTTCCTAGTTTGCGGGGGCTTCGAAAACGTTTACCCATCGGTGATCAGTTGAGCGATACTGAGCTACTCTAAAGCTGCCTTTGTCTGTTGCTAATCAAATCAAGCAACTATTACTCCAAACGAAATGCTCTCGAGAGCATTCTAGCTAACCTTATTTTTGAGCGGTATAAAATGCTAACCTCGCTGGGATGGATTTCTTCCAATTTCGTTCGGACACGAAGCCGTAAAAAGTGTATCGTCCACTTTTGTTCTCTTTCCCCATTGAAAAGACAGCACGCGAAACCATCATTTCGCAACGTGCTCACTTAAAAAAATGGCGTTCTTGAGGTATTCTGTTTCCTAACTGCTGACGCCTCCAGTTTATCTGGCCATCTCGTCATGTCACAATGGTTGGCGGCGGCCGGCGGGCGTCAACCGGGGAGAGGAGAGGAAAAGGTGCTGCCAATCTGAAAACATGCGCCTCCGCTGATCAGACGTGACAGCTGTCACCATCTAGTGAGAGATTTGGGAAGTAGTACATCTGATCCCTGCAATCTTTCCCGCCATTCGCGACTTGGGATAACTTTTTCAAATCTCTCACCAGCTGACAAGGTAACCCCCTTGACCTGACTTGTCGGAATGTTTTTCAAATTGAGTTTTTTGGTAGTGCCTGCCAAGCAATAAGGTTAAGCCTTTCCAAAATCGGCGGAATTTCCCTGTAGTTCTGTTAAATTGGGAGGTGTGAAAACTGACGAAGCAATAAGTTTAAACCTTTTTAAAATCGGTGGAATTTTCGTATAGTTCTGTTAAAATGGGAGGTGCGAAAAGTGACGAAATCAGCAGCTCCCATATGGTAACTCTCGACGCTTTTTTTTCTTTTTTTTTGATCTCCTCAAAGAATTATACGGTTCGGAATGCATTGGATGCAAAGGAGCGGTCAAAATACGTAGACTAGGCTGAACTTTCGACGTAGGCGAACGTGTGATGCCATTGTTATCTGTGGATTACAGGTTCAAAGTTATTCGCCCGACGATTACGTTTCCCTCCTTAATGTTTTCATCGTTAATTTAACCATCGGAACGAAGAGCTTTTTTAATGTTCGCGTGTTTTCTTTTTTTAGTGTTTTCAAGCGTAGGCTTAATGCAGAGCGAACCTGAAATAACCATAACAAGCACAAAAAAATCCTAAAGGACCGATCAAGTGAGTTGCTGTGTGGTACTGATCGAATTAAACGAGAAAAACATAGCCTCCCTTGAAAAGGCCTGGCTTAAGTTAGTCCATGAGATATCTTGCCGGATACCGGAGGGACTAATTAAACTACCGACAACTACTTCCGACAGTTTCTCGTCCTATCTCGCTTTATTATTATAGCTGTAGGTAGGTACCATCTCTTCCTCTCCGCTGCACTTCCATCGTGGCGATTTGATAGGTTAAGCGTATCCTGAAGTTGTTTAAGTCGTCGGATGTAGTACCGAGTGTGACTCCAGGGCCACTGACCAAACTACAATAGGCAACCGACTCAACACGTATGTGTTGCGGTTGCCTATCTTCGATTGAAGAAGGTAGGCAACCGCTTAGCATCCGTGTCGTGCCGGTTGCAGCGGCTGGTTCGTGGTGCGCGACGCAGTCAGGTCTCCACCACGGAATCGCTCGCTACGATCGTAGCTGAACTCGGGTAGCAGTCATAAGCGCCAAAAACCACAAGCGCCAACGCCTCAAGCGCCAAACCGTAACCGCCAAACGAGAAAAGTCGCAAACGCCAAAGGTCTTAACCGCAATACTAACCTTGCCTAACTTAACCTAACCTAACTTGACCTAACCTAACCTATACGAACTTTGGCGTGTGCGACTTTTCTCGTTTGGCGGTTACGGACTGGCGCTTGCGGCGTTGGCGCTTATGGTTTTTGGCGCTATCGAATGCCCCCCGCTTAACTCCACTCTCTTCTCGTTGGCAGTAAGCAGCATCAGGGCGATCGTTAGGTTAGACTAACTGAAGTTGAGTTACGCACCTCAAGCCCCCGCAGCCATCGCGCTTGATAATGAATTTCAGAACACAGGTAGTAATTAGTGATTATAATTTTCACTGGGATGATTACCCAGGTAAAATTAAATTTTCCGAGAGATTTTTTCTTAGCTGACGATAAATGAAACATTTTAAGTCGAGTTGATTCGGTGAATAAGAGTCAAGTGATTTGACAGCGTGTCCTGGGTATAAAGTATGACGTCACTGCCGATGTCTTATCCATATCTTAATTTGAGTTGAATTTTGGTAATGGAGGTGTGGACGTGACGTAGGCGAGCCCAAGTTGCTCGGCCATTTTCTTATGAGGTGCACGTCGCCGTCATCCAATCAACAATTTCTTTGGTTGCTAGGATACTGATGCCTCGACTTGATTCTCCTCGCTCTAGTAGCTATTGTATTGATTTGTCCAGATTTTTAAAACTTTTTTTCCTCAGAGGAATGGGTCACAGGCCCGTCCCTAGCCAAACCACCTCACCTAGTCAACGCTATACTTCTTATTTCATTTAACGCTCAGAACTCTTGCGTATTTTAACTGCATCTCATGGATCTTATGATAACGTAGATAATACCATTGAATCACATTAGTCCTCTCCACAATCAAACTGACAGGTTTAATTTTTCGTTCCGGATTTTGTCGCCGAGAGGAGCGGCATTTGAGCGAGGAACAAGGCATAAAACCTAAGTTAAACTAATCTTACCAGCGTGGTTAATAACACGTTAAACCTCATCATGTAAGGGAAGATTCGTAGCTTAGATGAGTAACAGAGACCGCCAACAGAAATCAGGTTAAGTGCCTTGTGCCTCGCGGGAGAATAGGTCAAAGAGACTTTCAGTTTCCCAGTTCCTGTGAAATTAGCGCACCTCGAAGCTGCTATGGTAATTCCGCAAGCCTTAAGTGCGCACCAATTGGACTAGGCTCGTTGCACCAAACAATGGACGTTTTGTTTTTGTGTGAAGCATACCTGCGCTGCAGTTTCCGACAGGTTTCCGCAGGCTACTCGGCTTTTTGTACGACCTCCCCGAATTCCATACGACCCCCGTGAATATTCAGAAGAGCTTTGCATAACGTACACGTGCCCCAGCATGCAATCCTGTGTTCGCCGGCCTCTGAGGGCCCTTGTATAATTCCCTCGAAAATCCGATCATCGTCTTAGAGTATCTTTTTATCACAATAGGGCCCTGAAATTGTGATCTGAGGGTCCCTCGCAGGGCCCTTCGCCGGCTCCTTTGCGGTCCTTATCAAAGGGTCCGGCACAGCAGGAATGGCAAGCCTTTGTATTGGACTATACTTAACTCTTTAAAGGCCCTCATTTCGAAATAGCGTCAAAGTATTCTATTGGAGTTCAAACGTTTGCTTTCGATGGGAGTGACTGCGAGCATGTTTGGCTTGATTGGCGGACGTGAACTTTTACAAAATCGACCATTTCTTTCCTTTCGAATGTAGCGAAAGCGGATGTGAGGGATCTAGCGTCGTTGTGCCGTTGCGTATTCGCGATTTTTTTCCATACAAGTAACGATAATGACGTGTTTGCTCGAGACATCTATCGATTTCTTGCGAAAATATATTATTTATTTGAATTAAATAAAGCTTTTGTTGATCATGCGGGGATCGGAGGGATATAGTTTACTGGACAGGATCACCGAATATCTAAAAAATCATGTTTCACAACACTGAGGGAGAAAGTCTTTAAATTTGAGAGGTGGTATTTTCTTTGTGTTGCGCCTTTGTTCGGTAAGGTTGGTTAACGTAATGCAAGATAAGGTAAGGCTAGGTTGAGTTAATTTAGATTGGGCATGGTCAGGTGAGGTTAGGTTGGACAAGTTTAGATTGGGCAAGGTGTGGTGAGGTGAGGTTGGGCAAGTTTAGATTGGGCAAGGTGTGGTGAGGTGAGGTTGGGCAAGGTTAAGTTGGGCAAGGTTAATTTTGGCAAGGTTAATTTTGGCAAGGTTAATTTTGGCAAGGTTAATTTTGGCAAGGTTAATTTTGGCAAGGTTAAGTTGGGCAAGGTTAGGTTTGGAAGGTTAGGTTTGGCAAGGTTAAGTTTGACGAGATTAAGTTCGGCACGGTTAATTTTGGCAAGGCTAAGTTTGGCAAGATGAAGTTAAGCAAGGTTTTGTCAGATTTAGACAGGAATTGTATATCGAAAGGGGAATTTCTTATGTTAGGTCCGTTAGTGACGTATCTCGGCAAGTAAAACGATTGTGCAGGAAAAGTGCGGGCTGTTCTATTTATGTGGCACACGTGGCCTCTCACACTCTGAAATTGGACTAAATTACTTCACGATCAGTACCGCTCGTAAAGGCGGGCAGAGTCATTGACCGACGAGGGTCTAAGAAGCCCGTGCCGGTGCCCGCACAGCCGGGCTGGTTCGGCCGGAGCCGGAGATCCCGAAGAGAACGCGGAGAGGAAGGCGAGGCTTGTTGCAATGGCGGCAGCAGCGGAGGCAGCAGCCCATCGCCGCGCCGCCCGTGTTTGGACCCACCGTATTTTATTGTCTTTGTTATGGCCGCGCTGTGCTTCGTCAAGAGCCTCTTTCACCGGAAGTAGAGTCCTTGCCAGAGCAAATCGAACAACTATCGCGATCCCTGCCGTCTTGTATTTCCGACAGTCACTCCCTTCGCTGTTAAAAAGCACCCGTTTTGGTTAGTGCTTCGCTGTAAATTTCGAAGAAGATTTTTTTAGTCCTAGGGTTCCACCTCTCGTCGCTAATGCGAACCACAAGATCTGTAACCTAAATTGATTTAATCACCTTAACGTAATGTCCGCCAAGCCTGATCTCTCACAAAAAAGAAATCAATGAGCAAGAATATAATACTTAACCCATCACAGCACAAAGTATTTGGAGTGAAATTTAGTTTAAGAGAAATAGGAAGGATTTTTTTTTCATTAAAATACGCAATTTTAAGTTTCGGAAAATGCTTAAATTATTAATTTTCAGGTTTTCACAGAGGAGATATTTTTTAAAATTGTGACATTGAACTGAAAAACTCCTCGAAAACATTTTTGTCTGTTGCCGAACGGCATCGCTGGGTGGTAGTGGGTTTTGATACAACTTTTTTTTTTTGCACACCCAAGAATGTTATTCCGTCGTTAAGAATATTTTTCTTATATTCAGAAAATTTAGTCTTAAATAAATAATTAAAATTATAATTTAATAATTAAAAATGTTCTTGGTGGAAGGAAAACATTCTAAGAAAAATACTTTTGACCTAATCGTAATATGTTTTAATCTTTACATCAAGCACAAACATTCTTGCTTCTGGAAATCTTTTCTGTGAACAGTTAATGCTTACTTTTTGGCGGCGGCAGCGCCTGCGGATAAGTAATCAGCATCCAGGGTAGCCATATATATCAGGGCATGGCACTTAACGAATCGACGACCTATATTGGCTAGCTGACCTATAAATAGTCCTATTTTAGGAAAGGACTCGGCGCGAGCTTTCGATTGATATGGCTTTAATAGGTCCATCGAGGGAACTAGACAAAACAAGCTGTAGACCAGTTTTTATGTCAATCCTCAGTCGTAGGACGGCCTAGGAAAAGGACTAGGGGATGTGTATTTTAGCAGTGATTACAATAGTACCTTTGTGCAGTTTTGTATGCACTGAAATGTGGTGGTTGAGATAATCAGCATTGGATTTCATCAGAGGGGAAGAAAAGAAAGTGCCCTTGATCTTGGCGCATTTAGTTCCGACCCCTAATTTCTTTGACCTTTCGTTCCATTGTGCTCAGCTGGGCACCTCAGCCACACTTAAGAGATTGCTACCTAAATAGGATTTCCCCGGTCCCGCGGTTCTCAGAAACAACCTCTCTCTTTCTTGTTCATACTTAAGAGGAATCAATTTGTTGAAAACAATGTCATGAAACAATAATTATACCAAGTGACTATTCACACGCCGCCCCATTTAAAATGTACACCGGAAAAAAGGTTTTGTTGTACCAACAAAATCATTTGTTAAAATAGGGATAACAAAAATAATTTGTTACAACAACAAAATGTTTGGTTCTATCAACAAAGCGTTTGGTTGCTGCGGCAAAATTTTTGGTTGCAGCAACAAAATTTTTATTTTTCCCTAATTTTGTTGCTGTAGCAAAACCATTTTCTCCGTGTATTAGGTTGTTTTCCGCGCGCTCAAGTCTTCCTTAGGCGTGCGAATAGAACTATTGCCTCTCTCCGTCGGTGATCTGCTCGGCTTTAGTGAAAGTCGTAAGACTAGGACTGAAAAAGTCTCCTTTTAAAATTTATAGTCGAAGCTTGTTTTCCGCAGACATGCACCTGCAAGAACCGTCAAAAAGTCTATCAGTCAACAAAGAAATGATACTTTTTCAAACAAAGTGTTGAGAGTCGGACAAGACTTCGTGTGCCCACTACTTTTGCGCAAACATTGGTCTTGATTTCGTTTCAAAAGCTAGAATGATTGATTTTGCATGCATCGGCCGCCACTGAGGCAACTCTCAATGCTAACCCCGCTGAGGAATGCTACGTTCACGCAAAAAGTTTTCTCCTAAATCCCAATTTCAATGGTTTCCGTACAAAGTCACGCAAAAATACACCTTACTCTCATAATGTAACAAAATGATGGCTTGCTGATTGTTTGCTGAAGATTACATATTTTTAGCTGGTTGACTAACAAATGAAATGAAAAGCTACAATAAGTACAAGAAACATCGAAACAAAACTTTTCCCTAAGCGATGTTTTGCTTTCATGGCAAAGCCAAAGTGGATCTACAGCGGATCGAGGCGCAATGAACCTAACCCTCGGTTGCTAGTGTTGCTGATGCCGCTGACTTCTGGACGGCATCCAAGTTAAAGGCATCTTTCTATGGGTAACATCAGGTAAAGTTAACCTAGGGTATGTTCAGTCACGAAATAATTATTTCATAAAAAGCACAGCACCTGTAGAAGAGCTCAGGATTCCACGATAAAAGCAACTTTCCTTTGTTTGTTGATAATATGGTCAAATGTCGAATATACTATTCTGTTAAAATTTTTCTTTCTTTCTTTTTTTTTTCTTTTTTTCCTTCCTTTTTTCTTTCTTTTTTTTCTTTCAAGGAAAAAAAATACTCGAGCTTCTTTTGTAAGAGAATTAAGAAATAATGTAAATAAGAGTGATGGAACGTTAGCAGAGTTGGAGGTTAAACAGAGAAAGCGGAATTTGGTGAGGAAATCCGATTATTATGTGGGCACCGTCTTACTTCAGTTATTGCGGTTCGCGAAACCATTCATAAGTTGTCGCTGGAACATTTTTTGAGCCGACCGCAGCATTGAGGTGGGACTGGAGGTGTTGGAAATCTGCCCTTTAACCTTACTTAATCAAGAGAGAAACTGTCCAAACTGCAAAGACAAAAAGTACAAAACCACAAAAAAATCTCCTTTGATTTCGTATTGTTTACCGTAAATTTATAAATTTTTTGTGTGTTTTTACCTTTTGTAGATTATCGTATAGTGATGAAGCCCGAGGCATAGGAAGCACGAACTTAACCTAGTTTAGCTTGATGGTCGAAAAATCTGACGCCCATTTTAACTACCATCGAGAAGTGAGCTGTATCCGGCTTATCTATCGTTAGGCAAGGCGCCTTGAGCTTCACTTCATATTGTCGCTTCACTGGGTGGAACACAAGAGGTGGAAAATTCCACCTTTTAGGTGGATATGTCTCCTAAACGGGACGCGTGCTGTTAAACGTTAACGTCACGTGGAGCTTTGCACCTATTACACCAAAACAAAATCTCCTTGTGATTGGCAGGCACGGTTTGCGGTTTTGACGCTGGACGTGCGAATAACGAAACCGCGGCCTTATGCAGGATCACGTCAACAAAAGGGACATTGTTTAACTTTGGATATGATCGACCCAAAACCGTCTGGATTGCCAATGCCTCTAATCTTTTTCCAGAAATTTATTTGAAAAAAAATCGACCGCGTGGATTTTGTTTTATGAGTTCCGCCTTTAGAGAGCATCGGACTTGGTGACAGATGAGTGGAGCGGCGGCGAAACGAGGCTTGAGACCCTAATCCAACCAGATTAACCTGACCTAGTGTGCGGGATTGGCAAGGTGATAATGTTTAACACCCGCAGGTGTGTAGATTCCGTATGTAAATGTTCCGCACCAGACGGCATCAGTTGACGGTACCTCCAGCGTAACAGTAATACGGAGTATATTGTCTGTAGAGATGGAGGCGGCATGCTGTGAGTTGGCAGCTTAGCAAGATAGGTGTGGGGATTCATAAGTACCCAGTAATTGGTCATGTTCCCCTTAATAGGTCTGCTCCATTACCCTCCTTCGATCCTGACATCGACGCCCAAGGTAACTTGCCAATGCATAACACTAGGTTAACCTAATTTAACTTGTAATAGAGGTTAAACTTATTGGGTTGTATGTCGTTTCCCAGAATGTAATGAAAAACTGAACCAAAATGTCACTTTTAAGGTAGAAAATTACGCCTTTCTTTACCGTATACTCCATCTTTTAATAATTTCTGGGAAAAATGGCAGGGTTTCAGTAAATTTAGAGCTGTTGAGGTTATGGATTAAAACGCTATATTTTTTTTCCGACCACGGTATGTTTCTTTGTGATGTCATAACACCCAGGTAACTTGATCGGATACCCCTAAGTAATCTCAAATATTTGACCTATGCGCAGCAATGCAGACGTTTGGTTGTTGAACTCTCATATCCTAAAAGCTTGGGTCATCGACAAATGACAACTTTTTATGCACTAACAAGATTAAATCTGCTATTTAGTGATCGTGACTTGTGACTGGTTCCTCTGTCGCTCCGCTCGGCGTAGTGACACTATATATCACAGAAAAATTCAGTATTGAAACAATTTCGCCATATTTCGCGTCTCCGTCATTTTTAAAAGCGGTTAAATTTTTGACCGCCTTAGATAATCAACCAAACAACCCCATCTTTTAATTGCTCAGCTGTAGAGCGATCCAAAACATACCCGACATGCCGAGTTATCTCTAATGGTTGTCGAATTAATCGCGGTTAAAAATCACGGAATCGCGAAATGTGGCAACACTGCATAAAATTGAGCGCGAAGAAAAGAAACGATACCGCAAGGATTAAAGAAAGTGTAACCACATCGCTTGAAGGCTATTTGATAGCGTAAAGAAAAGGCAGAGCATTTGCGGTTCAGTACACCTGCTTCCTAACGAAATATAAAAACAATAGAAAGGCAATAGGATATAGTGGTGGGTGTCAGCGGTGCGGTGGAGGTGCGGCCAGGTAAGCGAGCGAGTGGAGGGTTGCTTTCGCTTCAGTGGGCTGCAAAGGCGCAGATGTTTAATGGGGCTCCACAATTGCATACAGCCTTCCTGGAGGAAAGCTCGAAGAAGGCTTGTGTTAGCCGTACAACGACGTGTTGCGTCTACCTCGTTGAATTCAATACCCCAATGATTCTACATCCTTAGAAAAAATGTAGTTATCTCGCTGTTAGATCGTTGATTTAGTTTATTTTAACTTCTTAGACGGAAACGTGTCGATACAGCACTTCACAGTAAAAACTAACCCCTGTTTTAGGTAGTCGCACACCTGTTTTGGTTATGAAGGTGAAACAGACGGGGCGGTGCGTTCGTCCAAATGCATGAAGTCCCAACACTGTAATTTTTTAGGGTAGCAGTTTCAACCTTTTAGTTAAAATTTGGTGCCACCCTCCGTCATCAAACCGAGCGGAGCGAGGCACAAGCCACGTAACCTAACCTAACTTAAAACCTAGGGTTACCCAACTGAACGGTCGCCAAGCCTGATGCCGCTTACTTCTCGGCGCCCGCTCAGGGGCGCCGAGAAGTCTACATTATCAAGATATCTATATTATCAAGGAGAGATGGAATGGGGCCTGGGCGCAATTGGTCCGAATGAATTTTCAGAGGACGAATGACAAGTGGATGGCCTGGAGAATACGCTTTAGAGAGGTTTTTGTGCATTCTCTTCCAAGCAACCCACCAAGATCAGGGAGTCATGACTCTTAATAAGCACACGCTCTGTCCCAATGAATGAATTCGTCGGGTAGCTGTCATAAGCGCCAAAAAGCACAAGCGCCAACGCCGGAAGCGCCAATCCGTAACCGCCAAACGAGAAAAGTCGCAAACGCCAAAATTCTTAACCGCAATACTAACCTTACCTAACCTGAATTAACCTAACCTAACCTAACCTAAATTAATTTAACCTAATTAACCTAACCTAGCTTAACCTAACTTAACCTAACTTAACCGAACTCAGCCTAACCTAACTTGACCTAACTTAACCTATACGAACTTTTGTGTTTGCGACTTTGCTCGTTTGGCGGTTTCGGACTGGCGCTTGCGGCGTTGACGCTTGCGGTTTTTGGCGCTATCGAATGCTCCCCCATTCATCGAACGTAATAGAAAACGCGCGAATTCGATCTTCTAAAATTATTGTGTTTTCATAGTTGTAGCGCATATTTCTTTTGGAGCATGTAATGAACTGTATCGTCGACATTTTCGTTGTCATCTCACCTCCCGTCTCGGTTAATTTTCTGTTTTCTTTGTAGGACGTTCAACACCTCATAGTTAATGTGTTGCGTTTTATTACAAGGACCTATTTTCAGGACGTACTTGTAAGTTGGTTGTCATCGTGTATTTTGGTTTCTCGACACACGCACGCACGTTCTAGTTCATAGCTGTTACTTTTACGACTCGACCACTTGTTTCGACTGTGCTCGAAATGACGATTTCAGAAAATGTTATGTCGGAAGATCATTAATTCTCAGGTTTAAAAATTGAATTTTCCACCTACGCACGGGAGAAAATAGCTATGGGAGCTAACGCGGCAATTGATATAGCTGGTACAAATAATGTTAGCAGATATTGCTTTTTTAGTCATTTTTAACGTTAGATCCGTAGCTGCAAAATTGTTAGCAATGGCAGCTAAACCGACAATTTAGATCAATTTGTAGCCCTTGCTAACTTATTAGTAACCACAGTTAACGTATGCAATGTTACACGCATTTAATTATGCAATGTTACCGGTTCATGCTAATTATGCAATGTCAAATGCAATACGTTTGCAATGGCTGATAAAAAGTAAGCAACGGCTGCTAAAATTAATAGCACCTGCTATATCAACGCATTAGCTGCCGTTGCTAATTATTTTTTCCGTGTGTGAACGCGGGTGTAATCGCGTTCGTTAGTTTAGGTTATCTTGCATAGTTTCGATCGTTGTGCCTCGGTTTGTTACCGCTCTGCTCGTATATTGCTGTTTTGACTTATCTCAGAAGTCTTCGCGATGAGAGAAACTGCCGCCGATAAGTAAGCGACATGAGGCTTGGCGACCGTTGGCTTTAGTTCAGTGCTATCTAGCTTCGCTGTCCCTCTATCTTCCTCTGCTCTTGCCCCGCTTGGCTTTGCGACGGGCGGTGAAACACAATAGGTGGGCCAACCTTTCAAATGCTGTGCAGAATAGCGATATCCCACCGTAAGCTGGGACAACCTTAAGCGCCCGCAAGATTTTCCGTACCCTGCACCAACTTTTCTCGATTCCAACCCCAAAATAGCTCCGTCGATATTGCGGGTGCCCCGTCCTAAACCATTTCTTTCCTGTGAGAAGTTCTCAGACCCAGAAAAATATTCCCCATTGACGAAAATCTCTTGATCATTCATTCTAATCAAAACTCTGACCTCATATTTTTTACTATCCAAAGAAGTCAATTTTAAATTCAATTTTAAAATTTGCAAAATTTTAAGCGAAAATAAATTTTTGATCTCGGTACAAACTAACCCACACCTGTTTTGGCTATGAAGCTAAAACAGGGGGAGAGCGTATTTTTATTTTATTTTTGAAGATAAACTTATCAACAACCACATCAATGTAAAGGTTTCGTGGAGAGCTCTTCATTGATGTGGTTATTCAGAGAGGTATCTGAAAAAACAGGGAGTGTCTATTGACCCGACTGCCCCATTTAATATGTATTAAGTTGCGTTTCGTGCTTTCATTTCACCTCCCATTCAAAGTACATTAGGTTGGGTTCTGTGCGTT
>Ga0058701_10000841_pt1 | contig 20885 bp, 13 predicted proteins | sample AgamicOrMae_FD_97039 | JGI IMG/M metagenome (GOLD analysis project Ga0058701, IMG submission 97039) | Agave microbial communities from Guanajuato, Mexico - Or.Ma.e | ecosystem: Host-associated > Plants > Phyllosphere > Phylloplane/Leaf | place: Guanajuato, Mexico | collected 2012-06-04 | reverse complement strand
ATTTTTATAATTATTTATCCAAAACGTACCCCTTTTAAAAAGCTGCCAGCGTCAATTACGAAGTCGTCTTAACACTTCTTTTTTTCCGGTATTCTGATATAAAAAGGTACTCTACTTAAACAATACACGAATGTAAATTACCAAAATGAAATTTTACTCAATGAAATTCTTTCAAAAATGGTACGTTTTGAGAAAAGGACCACAAATAGCCTTGCAAATAGATTTTTTCTCTTTTCGAAAACTTTTTTTTTTAAGTCATTTGTCGCACACCGAAAACCGTTAAGAAACTACAGCTCAATTATTGTTTTAATTATTTTTTTGTTCTTGTACTGACTGTGCCTGAAAACGTTACTTTTTTTCGTGGTACAACTTCAAAAAAATTCTTCACGCTGTGCAAAAATAAGTGCACTGGTATTGTTTGCTTCCAAACACAGCTTTAGCACTCTCCCCTCCAACCAATGTTCAGCCTGTGTTTTAGTTGCAAGTTCTAACGCAGGTCGTCTGAACCTTGTCTCATGTAAAAATTTACAGAAATGCAAATTACGAGGTGTCTATACTCCGCACGGGCTGACAAACACAGTATTTGTGGGTAACACCGAGGCATTCCAACAGTGCAGTTTTCTAAAAAGACAAGTGGAAAAAATTGTGCTAAGAAAATAAAATCTTTGAATTTCGATTGTAAGCAATGATTTCAGCATGAGAGAAAAAACTCTCATGATTTCAGTATGAACTATCAACGTTGAGATGCTTCCGGTACATTAAAAATTTCACTTTTCCTTTATTCAAGCATTATTCTTTCCTTTTCTTTTCTTGTTCTGGTATTTTCTACCCATGCTTGAATACAACCAGAGGCAGGCGAGTCTATTTTCTAAATAATGAAGCTGGAGAAATTTTTTAACATAAAACACACAACACTGTCAAGCTATCACTATTCTCATTCATATTGCACTAGTCAGGCACTGATTCGACCCTAGCGTGTTCACCAATAAAAATGTACAAAAATCAAGAAAAAATTGAACATTACAGTCGCACTTCAAAACTGATGTCCAATGCTTTCTTATGGAGAAATGGTCATAGGCATTTCTTCTTAAGAATATCTTACAAGGGTGGCACCCTAAAACAATAACTTTAAATGTGTTCCAGTCTGTCAAACGAATTTGTTTTCTGGGCGAAATAAGCCAGGTTAAAAAAAAATAGTCAAGAAAATTTACTGAATCCGTTAGGACTGGACAGAAAATTGACGTTCATTTGCAGGAAAAAAAAAGTTAAAAAAATACCCGTTTTTTAGAGTGCCATATCGACCATGCTTTAAAGAAGTTAGTAGCATTAATGTTTTTATGAAAAGATTGCGACTGGCAGATTTATCTGATATAAAAACAGCGAGCAAAAATATTCAGCCAGCATAAAAACGCACCCAGAAAAAAATTGCCTGAAGTAACAAGACTTTCCCTCTGAAAGACTTTCAAGACGATAACATTTATCTTTCATTCCGATTATTCAATAATATTTTGAGGTTTTCTCAGAATGGTAGACATACTTGCTCGGTAGAGAGAATATTTCACCGGATCTCTCCAAGGAGAAAAAACTCTAATTTTCAGCGTATTTTTTGAGTGCGTATACCGTTGAAAAGCTCTCTTAAAAAATGGTAGAACACTTAAAACGTAATTTGAGAAAAGCCGGCAGAGTCAGTGCACCTAAAACATTTAAGTGTGAGGTAAGAGATTAACCTGTCAAAAAAAGCAAAAATCAAGCACTAGATTCTAGACGCGATGTTGACTTAGAATTTGACAGCGTTTCCTTACATTTTACAAAAAAAAAAGAAACACAAAACAGAAAGTGCTTGTAAGACAAGGATTCTTTTTAGAGCGAATGAATCTACCACCGATTCTGAGAATCCTCTCTCGTTTTCAGAGAATTTTTCCTTAACGAGAGGGACGTACTAAGTGCATCCTTCAGCCTCCATCTTTGCGGCTTGGGAACTCTCAGTATTTTCAATGCACGTGTGAGCAACAGTGAAAAAAAGATAAATGAAAACGCTCCTCAAAATACCGCGTTGGACAAAAAAGTGTTACATGAAAAAATTAGGCTGAGAAAACGAACTTGTTATATCGAGATAAACTGAGATGTGAGGTCTCTCGTAAAAAGAACACCTTTCAATCTAGAATATTTTCCCCTCCGAGGATATCTCGAAAAAGAAGTTCGTTATCATGATGAAAATTGCTTTCACGGAAAGAAGTTAAAAATTCCCAATTTTAGGAAATATTCTCAAAGTGAGAAAAATATCGGGTTTTGAGAAAGCGAATTTTCAACTCTGAGAGCCCCCCGGCCAAAAGGAACTGTTCAAGCCTCAACTACAGGCCATATCACTGCTGGTTACGGTTCAGATTCTTCGAAAGTTAGAAATTATCTCGTATAAAAAACTTGGAAAGTATTTTAAAATCCTTAACACTGAGCTTAAGTATATTTAATGTTGTTGTTGATTTATGCACCAGTATGATTACAGTAATTCTTCGCAAAACAAATTTGAAAAAAAAGAAATAAGAGCAAAACGTTCCGGATTATATTGACCGACTCCTAGGCTTATTACAAACTACGTATCTAATTATTACTGAATGTTGTGAGGACAGAATGAATGAAATAGCCGCATTTTTAAGTTGAACACGACCAAAAGAGAATTTCTCTTCCCAAAATGTAGAGAGAATATCATGAGCGGAACGCAAGCGCAGACTGAAATACCGCTCGTGACACAAGTGTCATTGGTGGTATAATTTTCTCATGGTAAAAAATGAAAGAAGAACCGTTTTGGCCAGGTGGTCTCGGCGAACATTTCAGGCCCTATATTTGTAAGCTCGATACTAGCTCTAGCAAGTTGGCTGAAAAAATTCACCCGAAAATAAAAATAATGAAAAAGCAATTAGTAAGGTTAACTCTACCTCACACAGTAGAAAGAAAAGACTAATTGATAAGTAGACTATAAACTACGTATTTTTTACTTGCATCTACAACATAATAATGGGGTTAAAAAGAGAAATAGTAACTGTACATAGATGCATGAACAATCAAATATTGATATTGTGAATGAGATGAAGGGTCTTTGGAGGAAAGGTTTTCGAGTTGTTTCAATGAATCATTTTCCTAAATTACTGTACCAGCATCTCAAACAACACAAGTGACTACAGGAAAAATGCAAAGAAATTTGGGGTTAAAAGTCGATGAAAATAGTCTAAACATCGCTAAAAAGGCCAGGAATTTCGCATTTCAGAGAGAAACTAGCGCAAATTTTAACTAGTATAGATTCAAGTGGTGATCGAGAATACAACGCACAGATAGATCAGTTTTCTAGAAGTATCTAACAATCTCAGTGAAATGGAAAATTCCATACGGTAACAGAAGTTGACTGGGCAATATTAAAAAAAGCGAAAGGGGTCGCGTATCTTTGCCGCTGGAAGAAAAAATGTTTGTTATTACAAAGAAATACTGTCATTGACCTCGGAATCTCCTGTGAAAACCTGTAAAAGATGTCAAAAGTTGTCATGCAAAACATTCCGACGACACAACTCCCTCCCTCGCACGATCCCGCAAGTCAAACATGAATAAAGCAAAAAGAAAACAAAAAAAAAACGCGAGTAAAAATAATCGGAAAACAAGACGATTTCTGAAAACTGTGACGAAAACTTGACCGTACCGCTAATAAATTACGCTCGTAAGAGCTGATAATTGTTATTAAACTATGCAGTTAAAAACTGGAGGAATTCGAACTTTCCGCTTCATTCAGATTCCCGGAAGCCACCCAGACGAACACACTGCCAACATTTACGTGTTGGGTTCTACCTGAGGTTGAACAAGCGTTCCGCAGGATTTTTCATATTTCGCGGCGGAAGCGACATAATATTAACTTCCGGTTCCTCGAGGGACAGAGAAATCGCTGGAATCTGGGACGGAAAACAACATCGGTAAGGGCAACAAAAAAATCACGCGCGAAAGCAATACCTAAAAAAAATCGAGATAAAATTAAGAGAAAATCGCTTTAACCGAATAGGTACAAGAAAATCAACACAAATCTTGTCAAACAACATTTTTTTTTAAAATTCATTGTCCGATGTCAATAGGTTATTACACTAAGTGCGCGCCAGTTCAAATGCGTTTAGTCTGTCTTGACTGTTATTTAATCTTTCTGAAATCTCTCGTTCTACAAGTACTCCCTAAAGCGCTAAGGTGCAGCAAGCCTTTGCATAATAAAAAAAAACCTCATTAAAACCCTGCTATTTTTTAGAATGCGGAAATCTTCTAATAGTATATGTACACGCGGAATCTTGTACATATTTGTGTAATATTTGCCCGACCATAAAAAAAGGCGAACTTTGTTACTTTAGACAATTCAACGCTGAAAAATTTACTAAGATTAAGTGCTTTTCAAAGTACGCAATGATTCGATTCCTAGAGATAGCAGCTGCAATCATTAAGCAAAAGTTGCGACAACAATTTTTTACAACATAAAAACAATAAGTAAAATACGAATCAAAGGGTCCTAGGTTCTAAGGTTCTACTTTTCCCAAATGTGATGACAAAGTCGATGAATACCCTGTAAAAAATACCATCTGAAGCTACCAATAATAGCAAAAATGTACTGCGAGTCGGCTCAGCCCACTTTCTACAGTCAAAATACGATTAGCCATAAGGCTGCGCTGCTGAAATGAGAAAACTGCGCCTAGAGTCACAAGTATTGCAAAGGAAAACAGTGCCTTAGAAGAGACAGTCGAGCTTCCGGACAAGAACTCAATACTGGGAAGTGACGAATGATGTCACACAGACGTCAAAGTTAACATTTGTGTCTGTAATTGGATTTCAATCCTGTTTTCAAACTCGGGTGATTCGTATTATGGACCGGCTTGAGTTAAGCTAGCACTAGAGATAAACTACAATTAGATTACAGTTAGCCTACTGTAGCATGTAAGATCCATCCTACAGTACAAACGGTACCAGCGCTTTGGGACAGTTCACTGAAGTTCTGTTCTCATCATTTGTCTATATAAAAGTGGGTTATTCGTGGGTTTGGACAAAGCTCGCTAGACTGCTAAGCATCTCACGCTAAGCTAAAATGTAGTATCTAAAAGGAAATTTTAAATTTTAGAGGTTTTGTTGGAGTACAAAAATGAAATTTTGAAAACTTTACTGTCCCTTTCGAGGCACTTTTTTTCCGAACAATGTCTACAACACTGTTACCTTTCGTTAACCAATTTATCGCAAAAAGGGTTTCGGGGTCGTCGCTTCATAATATCAGACTCAGCCTCTTCATACGCTAATGATATGGCTGGAACCTAACATCGGAAAAAATAACACACCAAAATGACAGGGAAAAAAGACATCAACATGCGATATATCTGGCAGGTTCAAAGATTGAATATGACGCACATTTAGTGTAAAGAACTGGTGCAACATTTAAGTGCAACACGGAGTGCATTGGGGGAGAGGTTGTTGTGTGACAGGACGTCTGATAATTATCAATTGGCTGGACTGAGTTTCAAAATGGCACGGCGGAAAGTTTAAAGTCATCCCGCCAACCTCAGATCCGCAATCATGCATTTCTGGATGAAAACGTGATCTGAAGGGACTGTCACGGTGACACAAGTAACCTAACCTATCTTAGGTGTTGAACAACGATAATTTTAAGCAGAAACAAATATGGTTAAGTCTTAAAACCCTCTAATACACAAGATTAAAAACACATTAAGAATAGGAAAGAAAAGGCTCTTCAAACAACCCAACGCAAAAGCTATTTAAGTCCTCCACTTAAACTGCCTTCAAAATTCAATAATAATTGAACTTCAAGAAAAGGGGAACTTCATTTTATATCAATTTTTGAGCTTACTTTTACCCATGTTTTGATTAAGGATCTGAACTCAGCCTGCTAACAAGAGTTACTTTAAGTAAAAACAGATTAAGCTCAGGTTGACCAGCAACACGGCAAGCCGTTGTGAACTAATCAACTGTTATTTTCCACTCCACACCACTTAAATCTCGCTGTTTTGGTGGCTGTTTTCATTAAAGCAAGCCAAGGTTTCACCACACACAGTTCGCGGGTATACATATATAACAGGAAGTCTCCATTAAAATAATTCTTGTTCCCTTTAAAATCTACTTTTAAATGTCCATCTTCACAATACAACCCCCACTGCTCGGGAGGTTCCCGACTAATCGAATTTAATGCCGCAAGTCGTTTATCATTCTGTTGATTTGAAGAGCCGATTCTTATATATTCAGCTCTCACCGACAATAACAGGCATACAAGGCATGCGCTGTTACGTCCAATGAGAAATAAAGTCAAAATGGCAAAGGAGCCGCCAATCCCCTTCACAAAGTTTCCTTCCGTAAGACGTCTGATTCTGTAGAAATAAAAAGAGGGAGGTAAGTGAACTCACCATGTCAGTTCCCAGATCGATACACAGAATAGTAACGGTTCCCAGTGGCAGTGGAATGTCCAACAAGATGAACGCCAAGAACGGCGAGATCTCGGGAATGTTGGAGGTCAGAGTGTAGGCGATGGACTTCTTCAAGTTGTCGAAAATAAGACGACCTTCTTCGACACCAGTCACGATCGACGCGAAATTGTCGTCCAAAAGAATCATGTCGGCAGCTTGCTTCGACACATCCGATCCGGCAATACCCATAGCGACACCTTCACCAGACGTCACAACACTTTGTTAGATCGGTGGAGGGTTAGGTTAACCAACCAGGTTCGATAGATTGGTCTTAACCGATCCTAGACTCTCGCCCTTGCTACACAGTAAAATTTAGCAGCGAACTATCCAAACTTGATTATGCCCGAAATCTACTTGTTGTAGATAGCTCAATGTCCGATTTAAAGACTCGAAGAGAGGGCGAGATTCTTAAAATGACTTTAGTAGAGCAAGAAAAAATCTGTTTATGCAAGTTCATTCGGGATCATTCTAAATGGCAGTTTAGTGGGGTTCCTCTAAGGCCAATACCGTCCACCGTCCCTAGAGGATCGGAAAAACGATCAGTAACTGAGATCTAAGCGTCTTTGAATGCGCTGAAGAATGTGACAGAGTCTCGAGATTTTGCGACTTCGTTAAGTTCAAACGTGATTTCACATTATAACAGGTAGAGAGCCTTGTCAAACAAATCATTGGATTACTTAGCTCAAGATCCAAAACATGCATCACACGCTGGGTTCATTCCGATAATCCTCGAAATAAGCGTGGTTAAACTTGAAAACTAACCAATATCAGCCTTCTTGAGGGCAGGCGAGTCGTTGACACCATCACCAGTTACGGCCACGATAGCGCCCATTCGTTGGCAACCTTCGACGATAATAAGTTTCTGCTGGGGCGAGGTTCGGGCGAACACAATCTCAGTGTGGTACCTGCGCGAGGGAGAGAGAAAACGTGTGAGAGCACCGCGGAAGGAGAGAGACAGGAAGCGCTGGAGCGAAACTTACTTGAGGATCTCGTCGAGCTGGTCTGAGCCGAGGTCACGGAGCTCGGTTCCGTGGACAACAGCGGCCTTCGCTTCGCGGGGGTTCACTTCCGAGACGGGGATGTTGAGGCGCTGAGCAATGTCTTCCACAGTCTCGTTGCCTGAACACAAGGACAAAGTTTGAACGTAGAGTTGAGGTTAAGCATGTTTCATCGAGCTAAAGGGTGCCGATAACAGGCTCTTTTTATTAATCAGAAATACTGCTAAGATGCTATTACACACACCTGACCACTAAAAGCGACTTGTTACCTACCTCAATTTTGAGTTTTAGGCATTCAAAGATAGCAAGAATTACGTGGCGTGTACTTAAATATCAATTTTTTTTTACATTTTACGGGTAAATTTGGTCGATAAGTTTGTTTAAAAACATTGCACATGATTGATCAAGTTAAGATAAACAAATTGAGACGAAAAAATCAGTATCTTACCGTCGTTTAAGAAAAATATTTGATAAAAACCTCTGAAAACAGTATATTTTTCAGAGAAATATGAGTCAAGCAATGGCACCAATTTAAAAAATTGAACTAACCGTAAAAATTGGCTTCCAACTGTTAATTTGGTCAAATGTTTTAGTTTTTCGTGCTTTCCATATTTTTTAACACAGTTTAGTCATTTTTTGTACAACTAGTTTGTGGCTTTGACAAGCAAAGTCGAAGAAACATCATTAAAAGTTCATTCGACTTGACTGAACGCTGGGTCATACAGAGGTCGCATCAAGATGCGGCGATATCTCGATAAAAATTGGTCAAGTGCTCTATTTAATCAGTTCCAAAAAATATTTCAGGCCTTTTTAGCTTGTCTTTTCACTCCACAAAAGAAACTTTTTCCGGCGTTTTATGATGTAATGACAATGTTTACCTTCAGAGATGATTCCGACGGACTTGGCAATAGCCTTGGCGGTGATGGGGTGATCACCGGTGACCATGATGACCTTGATACCGGCAGATCGGCACTTGGCCACGGCGTCAGGTACAGCGGCACGGGGAGGGTCAATCATGGACATGAGGCCCACGAAGCGCATGTCGGTCAGGGGGAAGTTGGGCTCGTCGGCATCGAACTTGAAACCGACAGAGTACTTGTCCGAGGGCAGCATCTGGTCGCAGAAACCTGGACACAACAAAGCTCATTTCAGTCACAGGTCTTGAATCGGCTCTTCAATCACAACGCGTTTGACTTTTAGATCTACATTTGACATCCCTTCGTAACTACCCTTCGTAATTATTCGTTCCAAGAGGGATCCAAACGGGTAGTTACATACTGAATCAAGAATGGCGAGCTAATACACCGTGTCAAACACACATTCATCAGTAAGAGCATCTTTTCTCTTTTAACATGAATAAGCTCTTTCAACCCGTTAGAAAATACCTACGAAACTTTTTAGCCTAAGCATTTTTAAATAGTCGACTTAGTTCAAAAACAACTGAATTAAGGCGGTGAACGAGATTTTTCAACTGCCGCCTCCCAGTTATTGCAGCTAAACTAGCTACATTCAGGTGGGTGAATTTCGGGATCATTTCGCATATGTTGAAGGAAATCAATCGAAAAAGAAGTTGAAATCAAGGTTTCCTCAGAAATAGCAACGCCTTTTAGGAAGTAGGAAGATTTCCTAACTCAGTTGTGGGTTTCCTCAGAAATAGGAAGGTTTTCTCAGAAATATCATAATTTCCATGAGGCGGATCACCTCTTTACGGAGGGTAAAAATTTATCGGGGCAGGATGGTGAAAGAGAGATTACGTCTTTGAAGCTAGACCCCTAAGAGAATGTTTCCTTACCGAGCACACGCTCTCCCAGACCTCCCAGCTCCAGGTAAGCGTTGTTGAACGCCTCCTTCATCTCCTCGTCCAGGACCTTCTCCTTCCCGCCGATGAAGATGGTCGAGCAACGCTCCAGGATTCGCTCTGGGGCGCCCTTCATCACCATCAGGTGGCGAGGATCGTTTGCATCATCGGTTTCGTGGATAGACACCTAAAAAGACCATCCACTCCATTAATCATTTGGTCCTCTCATTTTCTCAACACGATAATAATTCAAACAAGACATATACTGTAGGTGTCAGATCTGGCCAATCTAGAAACGGCTTTGCTGATTTTCTTCTGATGCGTAATGCTTTTGCGATTTTATTGGGAACCCTTGCAGCAAAACAGGTTAGGACCACAGTAAGGCTAATTTTACTGAACCACCAGCTGATAACATTAACCTTCGCGATATAAACTTCGGACAGCTAAAATGAATATGAGTTGCTCAGGAGTGTGTGTGACAGACACTATTTCCTCAACAAATTCGAAGAATCGAAAAATTACACATTTCATTTCCCTCGCCACAAACCTAGGCTTAACTTTCAGCACAAGAAATTACCTTCCATTAATTTTAATTTCATCGCGATTACGTGACTCAAGTCCTTTCATTGAAAAAAAAAATCTAATTTGAATCACCTTTGGTGGATTAACGTGATAAAAAGCTGTTCTCCAAACTATGCAAATAGTTTACCAACCGCGAAAATATCAAATTGATTTTAGAATTTTCAGTAAAAATAAAACGACCTCAACCGTTACACACTATCATTGCACAAAACTGACAGGGGGAGTACCACAACTGTCCGGCCCCGATTTCCTTAAACTTTCAGGACTTAAAGATAGCGGCATGGAAAGATGCCCAAGCCAAAAATTGGTGCCGAAATTCATTTTTACTACCTTAAATAAAACGTTCAAAATCGAACAAAAAATATTTTTTTCAAGATAATTCAAAACCAATAATTCTTTTCTTGCAGAACAAAACGTAGCGCGTAAAAGTTTCAAGTTTGAGGACATCGCGATATTTTCAGCCGTTTTCAAAATATAGCACTTCTTCGAGTTTTAATATCTCTTGTTCAATTTTGAACGCTATTTTTAAGGTAGTGAAATGAAATTTCGGCAGCAAGTTTTGGGCTTGGGTACCTTCTCATACTAATTTCTTAAAGTCCTGAAAGTTTCAATGGAATCGGAGGCGGCAAGTTAAAGTACTCCTCTTGTAATCCAATAGAATGTTTGCAGACAAGGATATTTAAGGACGCAAGTTAGAGGGGCTCACAGTAAGCCCCTCTATGTCTTACTGTGAGCCCCTCTGACGCAAGTCGGTAAGGTAGTTGGCTTTACCTGGTACTTGTTGGTGGAGTTGAAAGGCACTTCGCACACCTTCTTGTTGCGTTTGCGAATCGACATGACGTCTCCGAGCGCCAGCTCCATGCACTTAAGAAGCGCCGCCTCCGACGCGTCACCGGCGACCTCCTTCTTGAGGACCGCGACGCCCTCCTGGCCTCCCTTGAACTCGGCACGGTTGCACAGCGACGCGATCCTGGCGAGAGCCTTGAAGCCGGGGCTGGTGCGGTCGTACTGAACACCTGCAACCAATCGCATTCAGCGTTACAAAAGACGCCGACCAATCACAGTCTGAATCCCGGTGCACAGACCCCTCAGGGAGCATTCATGACTGCTCCAGCACAAAGTGTGCTTCTAATGTCTTGAGTAATAAACATTAACCGCATGGGGAGCACCGCTTGAAACGCAGCCACTTTTTCGCCTCATAAATATTCCGAGACTACGAGTATTTTGCTGAAATCATAGCAAAATCGCTCGTTTGAAGCTATTGACCCGACATACATTAATATAGGGAGACTTTAACGCACGTAACGAACCTACTGCATTATAAATGGGAGGTGACTTGAACGCACGGAACCAAACCTAATACATTTTAAACAGGGCAGTCGGGTCAATAGACATTCCCATTTCTTTTAGGTCATGAAAACTTTGCTCAGAAATTTTAACTTCAAATTTTTCAGAATCATCTGTACAAACTAATCACCATGCATTTTTAAAGAAATTAGATGCAGGAAGTTGTCCGACACGGAAGTCGTTCGACACGAAAGTTATCCGACAAAACCCAACCTAACGACACCCGAATTTGTCGAACAGTTTCCCTGTCGAACACTTTCCGTGTCGAACGCTTTCCGCCAAAATAACAGGCCGTGGAAAATCGAACAAGTACAAAATACGGAATTTGACGTAATGGCCAATTTTCCCGGTAGACTTATAAGGGGCGCATTTCTTCCCGAAACTTACCAGATTGATCTTCGGTGGTGTCTGCCTCGATGATCTGGTTGTCGAACCACATGTGGGCGACCGTCATCCGGTTTTGCGTCAGGGTTCCCGTCTTGTCCGAGCAGATTGTTGAAGTGGATCCCAGAGTTTCGACAGCTTCCAAGTTCTTGACCAAGCAGTTCTTAGACGCCATCCTCTTGGCAGTCAGCGTTAGACATACAGTCACGGTGGCCAGCAGACCTTCAGGTACGTTAGCGACGATAATACCTACAAGAAAAACATTCCCAATCACGATGTATTCACTTATAGTGAATTTGCCAAGGGGTCACAACGCATGATATCCGGTGTACAAAAGGCATTGATATCCGGCTCTTGGGTTCGATCGAAACACGGCTGTTTTTAGCTATTTTTAATGTTTATTACTCTTTGACCACAGTCCACTGGTATCTATAATATCCACAGTCCACTGTATCACAAATATCTAGGTATAACCAGCAGATATTTTCGATATTCTGCTAAAATTTGTCAGGTACGTAATTGAGATCTGGTCAATTTTATCTTGATATCCGTTTGATGGACCTCTGATATCCTTGATATCCTGATTTCCGGTGCACAGATTTCCAGCAGGACGTTACCTCTTGCAATTTGCAACTCCCACTCCCACCAAGATCTGCTGCGCGAGGGGCCTCAGTGAGCCTTACACCGAACATTTAGGAAGAGGTTCCCAAACCAAACCCGAAGATTAATATTTGGTAAATGGACTTTTCAAACCTGTCGAGGTTTCCATTTACGGTGGTATGCAAGATTTAGGGTGGTATTCTAAGACGTCTTTGCTCGAACCCAAGTTATTCTCGGGAATGGAGCCTACGTAAGCATGCTACTGGGACCGGCAACAAAGAGGGTGATGGCAGGTCCTAGGCTACATACGGTACCTAGGACTGGGCAAAGACGTCTGAGAACACGACATTTAAGCTTTCTTGGCGTAAAGCTCTTAAATTTTAGAACTGAAATATAAGCTTTCCTGGCATAAAGCTTTTCATTTTTGGGACATGAAGAGCAGTGGAGAACTTTTCAAAACTTGCGCAATACGTTTGAGAGATTGATTTCCTTGGTTTTCCTGGGTTTCCAGGCCGCATAATGAAATTACCGATGAGGAAGATCACAGCGTCCAGCCAGTGGTATCCGAGGATGAAAGCGATGAGGAAGAAGGACACTCCGAGGAAGACAGCGACTCCGGTGATGAGGTGGATGAAGTGGTGGATTTCCTTGGCGATGGGTGTCTCGCCAGTGTCCAGCCCAGAGGCCAAACCGGCAATACGGCCCATCACAGTATTGTCACCACAGCTGATAACAACGCCCTTCGCGGTACCTGCAAAGTCATACCACAATTGAAGAAACCTTTTCGAATATAATGATACTTTCGGTTAAATAAGGGTGAGATATTTTGAAATGGCTTGAAAACAGCGATGTCGAGATCCCTTCTACTTGACGGCCTCAATATGAGTAAAACTGAAGAGTTTTCAGTGCTCTAAGAATCAGCAATACGGCGGTTTCAGTGAGAGCTTAAAGTCGATTTAAGCGATAATGGCGTAAAGTAATCCCTTAACGTAGAATCCTAGGATTCTCCAGACTATTCATTGTAAACTGGAGTGACAATGGGATATTAGACTCCCTACGCAAAAAAAGAAACAATACTGCCGACAATTTTTTCCTAAGTGGCTGAGAATAGGGGCTCCCGCTATTTTCGTAAAAAAAATAGGTAAGTCCTTCAGATTAAAGGTAGTCCTCTCGTGGGAGGACGTGTTCCGACAGGAGGTAAATTTTCTTACAACGGAAGCAGAGGGTAGATCAGTTTCAACTATAATTGAAACTGAAGCTCCAGCTTATAAGCTAGAGACATATAAAGAAACTAAAGTAAAATGGATTTCATGGGACCAAAACGGACGAACTTTCAAAGAGAGATTCTATCATGAGCGGAGACAAATTCTAGGAACAGGGGGAAAATCATCATAAGCGGGAATCCATCGAAACCGGTTGAACTACAGGCAGGTTTCCCAGTAGTTTCATACAGTTCGTCCACACCAGTCAGCAAAGGCCTCATGTCATCAAGCAAGCAGACTCTAACGACACATTCGTTTCCAGTTCACAGTTATTTGTTACCTTCAACAGCGTTTGTTGAGAAGAAAGCCAAGTTCTTCGTTTCCAATGGGTTTTCGTTGGTGAATTCCGTGCTACGGCTCTGGGGTTCAGACTCTCCTGTGAGTGAGGAGTTGTCAACCTTGAAACCTCGAGATTCAATAATTCTTATATCGGCCGGTATCCGATCTCCAAACTTGACTTCGACCACATCGCCGAGCACCAGGTCCTCCGCTCGCACTGTAAGTTTCTCTCCTTCTCGGATTACAGTGGCGAACTGAAAATCGAAAATAAGTTACCAATCAGAAATAAAACCTTTGACAACCAATCCGGCGACTTCAAACCTTATGCCACTAACCGCTCGAAAAACTATGTTTAACGCATGATTCAATGAGCTGAGATTTATGAAAAACCTTTTTTTTCCCCCAATGGAGTTTAGACTTTTTACATGTATGGCTTGACTTTTTGGTTAATAATTTTCAGTAGGGAAATGTGTGAAACGCTTAGATGGGTTAATTTCTGCCCTCAGGCTATTCCCACACTTTCAGATCAGGATGAGATACTTAAGAGAAGTTTGCTTGCACAATGGTGGAAAGTTTGAAGAACTTCCGCAGTTTAAGAACTCGAGGCTGTCGAAAACTTCAAAGTAATATACGGTGACGACGAAAAGGTGCTGGCTCAAAGATTTCAAAACCAAGGCATAACAACTAATGTATGATGAAGTCACTAGTTAAGATTACTTTAAGGAAACAAACACGTCCGACTGTAGAAAAAAGTCGATACCGTTCTACTTCCAGTGAAGAACTAAATATTTTTTTACTATTATATTCAAAAAATGTCGAAGCTAGGCTACCAAACTAAATGAGGAGCCATGGGACAACCAGCGACTTACAATGTTTACAAAAAATTCAAAGACAACATCGCAATAAGACGCGAAACAGCATCCCATGAAAACAATACCGCTTTCTTGCCTTACAATGAATGTGGTATAAAACGTGGGAAGAGATCCAATACGATACCTATGTTTTGATCTGATGATATTCTCTCCTAAAAAAGGTTGCTAACCCAGTCATGAAAAGTGCACACAATTAGGTATTCAATAAATAATAGTTTGTCAAAAAGTCACGCCATAAAATACTCGAAGACGTTCCCAAACAGAAAAATGTTTACTACAGAGCAAAAAAATAATCCATGCTTACGAGCGGTTTCTGAAACGGCTTCTTGAGCGCATACGGATTTGAAAATGAAAATCTATACCTCAAAATTTGCAGGTTAGGTTACGAAGACGCTCAACTTGGCCTTGGTTCGTTACATCACATCCGCGCAAGGCCCCGAGCAAGGCCCCGCGCAAGGCAAAGTCACGCGGGCCAGCAGGATAAAGGGCAAATTTGGCTCAAGGTCACTAGCGGGAATTGGCCCAGTTGAACCCTAACAGGCGGGCCCTTGATTGAGGAAGGGGGAGGGGAGGGGACGGGGATGAGGGAGAACAAGCGGGAGATACCGCGCTCGTATAGCACTGCCACCACCAAAGGTGCACACCACATTCCACAGCCACCTTTCACCACTTTTTCAACTTTCTTTCACCCTTTCTTTTTCCTTTCACCAGAAAGTTTCAACTTTCAAGACGATGCCTTGTGATTCTCCTCAAATCACAGAAATCATCTTTGGGCATATAGAGATCTTAGGATCTACGATTATACCAGGAGGAACCTCACGCATTTCTTGAAAAGTCAAACCGAAATTAATGTTTCCTTTTTGAATGGAATAATTTATTAAGGCCGGATTACTTCTTCCGTATCAGGGAGATACTTAAAACGCGTTTGAAGGTCGAAATTTGAATTTTTAACTGGTAGTTGAAAACTTATTTATACCAGAAATATTTCGAAATTCGAGCCATAAGAGAATGGCGGCCCTTCTCTCATGTTCGAACCGAACGTCACCCATTTACCGAAGAAGAGGCGAGTTCTCAAAGAAGAAAAGATGATGACGTTACTTTCTTACACGAAGGGAGAATAAAACTCGCAATTTCAATTTTGATCTCCCTACAGATACAAAAGGTCTATTCTTAAACAACTTAAACTTCAGTAAAGAACTTTAAGAGAAATTGGGCTGGGATTTAACAAGGTGACTGTAGAATACGATATATCAGGTGCGCCAACATTCGCACTGATTTTATCAAAGGCACCTGTAGAGAGACTGCAAACCTAGTGGAATAACTGTAACACGAGACCATGAATAGAAAATGTTAGCTCGCGGTGGTGCCACGTGACGTTTAATTCATGAATTGGCATTGCACTGTAAGTCTCAAAAATAGCATTTTCTACATGTGCTCTACCCTAGTTCAAACTATTCATTAAATTACAAGTATTTAAGAGCAAGCACGATATATTACGTTAAGCTAGGTTATCTAAAATGCCTTGAGGCTCGCTCCGCTTGGCTGTCCCCAAGTCTACTGTCGCTTGCTCCCCGGGGGGAAGGTAAGCCGCAGACTTGGCGATCAGTAGGTTGGCTTGAGCTAGATAAGGCGCCTTGAGCTTCGCACCTCTATCGCTACGCTTGGCGATGGAAGGTGGAACACAAGAGTGGTAAAATGCAACGTTTTAGATTTCCAAGGTTCGCGGGTTCCAAGGGCACAACGTCCAGCGATCATGTGACCGGCGTGCGCCAAGCTTTGTGATCGATGAGTCACGAGAGCACCCTTGCGGCTTGAGCAGCCACGTGTAGTACACGAGTTACAGTTGGCCACTTTCTGATTACTGTCTCTCTACGGCACACGACCTTGACGACACTTAAGAAGAATGCGTCGATGTATGGGTTTCAGTCAGTCCCTTATCTGCTGTAATTTACATATGTACACACGGACAATACCGGAGAATATATACAGCACATGCAAGAGAAAGAGACTTCTAGCATGCGTCTTTTATACGGAAATACTGTACACAAAACTTGAGAGAAGCACTCGACAGTGCGAAGGTGGACGTTACATTGACAAGGCTGAAGGTCTGAATTACAAAATTTACGTGCATTGGGGATAAAAGAGAAGTTACAGGCTGCTATGAATCAAGCAGCAGGGGTCCTTGATTACGAAGTTATGCCACACGAATCTTCAAGATTGACGAGTTTTAAGTATGAAATGGGGTGCAAAAAGTAATTCACAATTAATGAAAATCGGTACCGCATATCCGTGTTCGGCGAAACCAGGTTTACGCTGGCCGTGTTTGTTTATTAGTAGCCTGGTCAACAGGGTTAAGTTTCCATGAACACGAGGGCGTGGTATGAGGGGGGAAGGCACACAAACGAAACAATTAGATGGAAAAAATATAAATTCTTGGTGCCTACATTAAATTTCCGATAAGACTTGAGAACATTCATGTTTTGAAAAAGGTGAATTGAGTTGGACTTTCAGTAGCGCCGCGCCGTTGGGTGTAGCCATGGAAATTTACCCCAGACCGATGAAATTTCGTTGAAGGAAATTTTCGTGTTACGATAGAATTTCCACGAGAAACTTACTTGAGGGACCAATGATTTAAATGAATCCATGATAGAAGCAGATTTGGCCTCTTGCCAGTAGGAGAAACACCCCGTGACGACCACCACAACGGACAATACGATACCCAGGTACAACTGAAAGATACGTGCATCGTGCAGTTACAACTTACGTGCAACAAAATAATACAAGGGCGTGCCAAAATGAAACACCTAATGAAAAACCAAAAACACCAAAAGAGTATTAACAATACGTGCACAAAATAAATCATCAGGGCGGCGAAAACTAGAGAAAAACCATGCTGGAAACAGGTACAGCGATACAAATACTTGCACTGAAACAAAAAATAGTACACATCTACAGCGGATCTTCAACGAATCAGTCCCATACAGTTTATATACACAATATCAAAACATTAACATTCAGACAGCTGAAGTGCATTTTGCTTCAAATGAGAGGGTCCCCCCACCCAGTTGAGAGGTATATGCCAAACGCCAAATGATGATTTCCGAGAGTTCAGCTCCCTTTGTCAGTGACCTAACTCAACTTGGCCTAGCAAGTCAAGTGCTCTCAAAGAGGGACCTTGCTCTAAAACAACTTAACACCGTTCGCAACAAGCTCAGCTATCAACAAAAGTAGGACGGGTCAATTTATCCAAAGTCAACACCAACCTCAGCAATGGCGTTAGGAAACAAGGTTCAAATGAATATTAATGTATTTAAGCGCTCTATTTAGCGAAGAGCGTTCAAGGATATTACTTGTTCACAGAAGCTCAATACAACGTTTTTTTATCCCAGCCACGAACGCTCCCTTTCATATGACGTATACATAACGTCTAAGGGGCTTAGATGACCTCTATACTTCATAAAGACTTAATGTTAATAAAGTTAAGCTTGGGGAAAGTACAAGTATACCTAACAACTGTTTTTGTCCCAATAGTCGAGTAGGTTCTTTACCACCACCCATGCACACCTGGAACGAGACTGAAATCGACAAACATGCAAACGAAAATAAAACCAAAGTTCCAGCCAATTAAAGTGAAAGGAGAGGGTGACAAGAGCTACAGCTGGGCGAGTCCCTCCCCTTACCTGTGGCACCATACTTTTGAACGACTCCATGATAGCCGATGATTTGGCTTCTTGATAGTATGAAAAACATCCTGTCACTATCACCACTCCTGATAATACCACCCCTAGGTAAAGCTGAAAAATTAACAAAACTTATGAATTAACAACTCAAAGCGGGCGGGCTTCATCTTGACAACACCTCCAAAAAAGCTGAAAGAACCTTAACGCAGATTTGCATTAGAACACACATCGTCTCCGCCAAGCTGGCAAATATAAAAAAACGCATTTTCATTAAACTAATCAAAGCAGTCATATCCTGGAAAAAAATTAAACAAGGGATTACAAGTCCACGAGCTCTCGCGGAGTTATCTCAAGATACCAAATAAATGACGTTTACTTTATCTGGACCCAAGGATCGTAAACGGAACGGTTTCGAGTTGATATGCAAGCGAATTCCAGAGATGAAAAATTTTACAATCAGCTCGGGGATTTTTAAATACCGGTACTGAATGAAAACGATCTTGTCTATTCCGTACACCACGAACCTTCGTTACGCAATCGGTTTTAATGCTTGCAAACACAATCAGTTCATTGACGGTTTCGCCCATTCATTGAAACTGACCTTCCATACAAGCTGCTCATGGGCCGAGGCAGGCCCTGTCAGGGACCGAGCCGTGCCGGGCCCGGCCGGACTGGGCCGGACCGGGCCGCGCCGGGCGTGCCGAAAAAGCACTCAGGGCGTGCCCAAAACTATTCTGTTTCTGGTTTAAGCTCGTAAGGGCGTTTGGCACCGATCTTTTTTTCAAGTTTCCTGACTATCCGAGTTTTACTTTAAAGTAAAATTGCCCAAAGAACAACACGAAGAGCTATTTTTTTACTGGAGTAAAATTACCTCGTATGTAAAAGCCTTAAACATGCTGAAACATTTTTATGGGTTAAGCGATGTTTCTCTATAATGCGCTCTTGAAATTTCCGAAGCACCTAAGAGGTTAGAAAACCAATGACATGGGAAGAGACCACGCGTATCGCTCGCTATGTTCATAGAAATTTATAGCGAGGAATATAGCGGATATTTGTTCGAATAAATAGATTAACTTGCCTAAAACTAGTGATCGAATCAAACTTTAACTAACCCGAACTCCTCTGAACTCCAACTGACCTTACGGCACGTACGCGATACGTTAAGCTAACCTCACATGGGCGGCCCTCACTTGTTCAAAGTGAACCTCACTTACAATGCACCTTACAATGTGACTCAAGCTAACTTCACTCTCAGTTATTAGGGTGGCAATTTTACCTCGTGAATATTACCCTCATTCAACATATTGCATTTTAAGGATTAATGACCTACAGTTTCGTGGGTGCCCCATGCCTTGGGTCTGTGGCTCCGCTCAGCTGTTGCCAAGCTTTATGGCACTCAAATGTCGGCAGGAATGACTGCCGCCGAGCGGTACGCGGTGACAAAAAGTCGAAAATGCAACCTAAAACCAGTTTTCTAGGCGTTTCAGTTTAAGTCTAGTCAGGAAATGTGCTTAGCTCTACTTCGAATTTTTGACGGTATTGCAATACTTCGGGGGGCATTCGATAGCGCCAAAAACCATAAGCGCCAAAGCCGAAAGCGCCAGTCCGTAACCGCCAAACGAGAAAAGTCGTAAACGCCAAAGTTCGTATAGGTTAGGTCAAGATAGGTTAAGTTAGGTTAGGTAAGGGTAGTATTGCAGTTAAGACCTTTGGCGTTTGCGACTTTTCTCGTTTGACGGTTACGGATTGGCGCTTGTGGTTTTTGTCGCTTATGACAGCTACCCGAAAAAATTTCAAAATAGGCAATCGAGAGATAATTTTTTCTCACCATATTTTTGTCGTACTTCCCGGGATGACGAACGTTGACTTCCAGAATTGTATCACTTTGACTCCCGTCTGTATGTATTAGCTGAGTCTAGAAGCGAAACATGACTGGTTATTTACACGCTTTTGGCTATCCGTTTTTCAAAAGGTCGTCATTTTGCTCACCATTTTAATGTATCCGTAGGCGAAGCCTCCCGGGTGGTGAAACGATGCGATCGCCCGAAGTTCACGCGCTTCTGACGGAGAATAACCTCTTTCAAGAGATGAGCACGACCACCTAACAGAATTAATTAACACCAATTAATGAAAACACGTACTGTTTCTAAGGCATACGATACAAATGATATTTTCAGGAGAGGAGTATAAGCGTCAAAGCACCCGTTTTCGCATTTATTTCTAACAGACCAATAACCTAACCTTGACTAGCTTGATCTATTTAAACCTAATTCCACTTAGAAATAAACATGAGTTTTGAAAACAATCACTTCGATTTAACTATTGGTGGAAGAGAAGGAAAATCCAAACCTTCGCATTGACGGGGGGCATTCGATAGCGCCAAAAACCACAAGCGCCAACGCCAGTCCGTAACCGCCAAATGAGAAAAGTCGCAAACGCCAAAGTTCGTAGGTTAGGTAAAGTTAGGTTAGGATAAGTTAGGTTAGGTTAGGCAAGGTTAGTATTGCGGTTAAGACCTTTGGCGTTTGCGACTTTTCTCGTTTGGCGGTTAGGGATTGGCGCTTGCGGCGTTGGCGCTTGTGGTTTTTGGCGCTTATGACAGCT